>Ga0256842_1003005_pt1 | contig 11583 bp, 11 predicted proteins | sample 4559240metaG_FD_185973 | JGI IMG/M metagenome (GOLD analysis project Ga0256842, IMG submission 185973) | Hydrothermal vent microbial communities from Guaymas Basin, Mexico - 4559-240 | ecosystem: Environmental > Aquatic > Marine > Hydrothermal vents | place: Mexico: Guaymas Basin | collected...
CCGAATAGAAAAAAAGCCATAACTATTACAAATTTTTTCATAAAGGAAGTATAGCAAATTGAGTTGAATACATACCTTTCTACACATCTCAAACCTCAAACTAGGGCTGTTTCATACTGAAAAATATAAATAACGAAAAAGTAAAAATATGACAGCATTGCGGATTTTAACGAAAATTTTGCGTAAAAAAAAGTGCGTCTACCCGTCAGGGCGCTTGCCGTTCGCACTTTTTAGCAAAATTTGAGTGTTGCGTAAGCAAAAAGGAGCACGGAGCTGTCATATTTTTATCTTTGTAGTTTAGCATGAAACAATCCTGCTTTTTTTGCCATTGTGGAAGATGTGTAGAAAGGTATGGTGGAATAAAAAGTTGTTAAATTTTGAGGTTGAATGGTCAGAGCGGCGGGACTCGAACCCGCGACCTCTACCACCCCAAGGTAGTGCGCTAACCAGACTGCGCTACGCCCTGAATAAAATAAAATAATCAGGTTTACAGCAAAATATAGGTGACAGACACTTTGAGCCCAAAAACTAAATGGCTCCGGCGAGAGGACTCGAACCTCTGACCCGACGGTTAACAGCCGTCTGCTCTACCGACTGAGCTACGCCGGAATATGGAATAAAATTATAACAAAATTTTTGAAAAAATCAACTGATTTTTCCAAAATAAAGTTTTCCTTTGATTCCGTTAAAAAAATTTATTTCATTTTCTTTAAACTCTTCAAGGTTTTGAGATATTTTATTTAAATGTTTCTGCCATTTTTTATTATCTTCAAAAGGAAAGACGGCAAATAACACATATTTGTTTTTATAAACGGTTTTTTTAAGTTTACAAATGTCATTAATAATACTTTTTACATTATCGGTCACCGGTTTTGTTTTATTTAGCACTCCCGGATATTTATTACTTGTATTTACCGTTTTCAGCTCAATGGCACAGTTTTCAAAAACTATATCAATTAAATCTTTTTCAGGTATAACCTTACCGTATTCACATAAAATATCCGCAACTTCCACCTTAAGCCAACCTTCAAATTTTGCACATTCAGAAGCAAAAAGAGCCAAAGAGCGTTTAGCTTTTATTCTCGAAATCAGATTGTTTTTAATAATTTTCCATATTTTTTCAAAATCCATCAGGTTCTGTATTCTGCGTTTATCTTTACATATTCGTAGCTTAAATCACACCCGTAAGCCGTAAACTCTCCGTCACCTATTCCAAGGTCGACACTGATACTGAAAGAGTCCTTTTTCATAACCTTATGCGCTTTTTCTTCAATTTCGGAAGTCATTAAAATTTTACCTTTTTCATACAGTGTAACATCGCCTATTTTAATAATTATACTGTTTTCGCTGCATTCAATACCGCTTGCGCCGATAGTTGATGCTATTCTCCCCCAGTTCGGATCTTCACCGAAAATAGCCGTTTTCATTAGAAGTGAATTAGTCAGAGCCTTTGCGGCTTTTTTTGCTTCTTCTTTGTTTTTTGCACCTTTTACATTAAAAGCAACAAGCTTTGTAGCTCCCTCGCCGTCTCTTACTATATCCGTAGCAAGTTTAAGCATGACCTGTCTTAATGCTTCTTTAAAAGCTTCTTTATCATAAGATGCTTTGCTTGTTGTCATTAAAAACACGCTGTCGTTTGTAGAAGTATCTCCGTCAACACTTATTGCGTTAAAACTATGCTCATTAACTTCGTTTAAAATATCTTTCATTTCACTTTCCGGAATATCGGCGTCAGTTGTTATAAAACAGAGCATTGTGGCCATCTGAGGATTAATCATCCCCGCACCCTTGGCGACTCCTCCTATTTTAAACTTACCGAAATCACCTTCAACTTCAAACGCAATTTCTTTTTCAAAACTGTCTGTTGTCATTATCGCTTTTGCAAATTTATTGGAATTTTTTTCATTAAAATCGAATTTCTCAATTCCGTTTTTAATTTTATCTTTATCAATTCTTACGCCAATAACCCCGGTTGAACTCATAATCGGATTTTTAACTTCGGTTTTTTTACCTAAATAATCCAATATCTCTTCGATATCTTTAATTCCCTCTTCCCCGGTCATTGCATTTGCGTTTTTGGAATTCGCTAGTAAAAAGTTTGTGGTTTTAACACCTTTTTTTAATACATATTTTAAAGGTGCCGCCTGAAATCTGTTTGTGGTAAAAAGATAAGCAACCCTCATCTCATCATCGCTTCTTATAAATCCCAAATCAAACCCGCTTTTTTTAAACCCCGCATTTACTCCGCTTGCATATATTCCGTCCACTGCACATACTCCGCCGCTAATTGGCGTAATTCTAAATTTCAAATTCTCCATTCTCGATTCTCCATTCTCAATTTAAATAAAGTCTATCTCTTTAGGCTTAACTGAGCTTCTTATAACTTTTCTGGCTTTTCTCATATCTTTACTGGTACCTATTACCAACAACACATCGTTAGGTTTTAGAATCACGTCGCCTTTTGGTATGGGTATAAATTTACCGCTTTCTTCTTTAATTCCCACAATCGTAACATTAAACAATTCCCTCAAATGGGCTTCTTTGAGTTTTTTATATGCAAGCCATGATTTTTTACTGACGGTTATTTCTTCAAGATCTAAAGGGGTATCGACAGAATATACAAATTCCTCAAGTATGTTTTTGACGTCCGGGTCTACTGTTACGGCCGTCATTCTTTTAGCAATAAGTTTTGTAGGTGAGAGGACTTCATTTGCACCGAGTCTTATAAGTTTCTCAATTTCTTCATCGGAATTCGCTACGGATATAATATAATAAGGGCTTCTTCTTAAATCTTTTTCATAAAGTCTTATAGAGCTTACAACGGCAATATTGTCCGTCACATTTTTTGAAAGTGTTATTACAGCTCTAGCACTGCTTAAATATGCTTTTTTAATCGCAAGTGTCGTATGAGGATCGGCGTTTATAAAATAAGGATATTTATATTTTTTTGCAATCTCTTCCATATTTTCTTTATTATCAATTACTACAAACGATATATGAGCACGTCTGAGCTCTTTAGTAAGTTCTATCGTATAATCATTATGATAACAAATAACCACATGTTTTTTTAACCTTGCGATTTTATAAAGCATTCTGTTCTCCTTAAGCAGCGCTATTAAGCGACCTTTATTAATTACATCCACAAGTATACCAACAGCATAGGAAAAAACTGCAAATCCTGCAATAATCAAAAATATTGTAAACATCCTTCCAAAAGATGAAATGGGAGCAATTTCTCCAAATCCGACGGTAGTAAATGTAATTCCTGTTTGATATATTGCATCAAGAAGGGAAAAATTATCTATCCAAATATACCCTAAGGTACCGAAAAGCATTATTAAAATTGTAAGAATTATTGGTGTTCTGAAAGGTTTTAGCTCACCCCAGATTTCAGAAGACAAATCAATTTCAGGTTTCGGACTTCTTTGCCAGTGTAGAAATTTTGCAAGTTTTCTTAAAAAGATTTCAAAAATAGAGTCTTGTTTCATAATGACCCCGAGAGGGGAACTTTATACAGATTTTTTCAAGCTTCTAAGACAGCTTGTACAAATCTTAACTTTTCTGCTAACTCCGTTAATTTCGATTCTAACGCTTTGAATGTTAGGATTGAATTTATGTCTTGTTTTTTTGTTTGAGTGGCTAACTCTGTTCCCGAATTGAGGGCCTTTACCACAAATTTCACATTTTCTTGCCATTGTGTTTCCTTTATTAATTTTTAAGCGCTTTGATTTTTAAGTTTGAAATTATACCAAAAAAAATAATTTTTTGCTTTTAAATTTTTCCTTAAAAAAAGGAATTAGTGAAGCTCTTCGTTGAGTTTTACCTCACGTCTGCTTCTAAACGCCACCATTTTCCCTTTTGTAGTGTCAAATCTGTAATGAATTCCGTTAAGTCCCGCTAACTCTAAACCTTTAAAATATTCTTTATATTCGGCATTCCACTCTGGATTTACTTCTTTTATTTTATTAAATTCATCTTCACTTATCCATATTTTAGTCCCTTCAAGCACCGCAATTCCTGCATCTACGATACATCCGTCACCCAAAGGTATACCCGTTACGCTGTTTGCTCCAAGTAATGTATTTCTTCCGATTGTAATGGGATTACCGTTAGTCCCGCTTAGAACTCCGAGAATAGAAGCTCCTCCTCCGACATCCGCACCTTCTTTTACAACGGCGCTTGAGCTGATTCTACCCTCAACCATTACGGGACCTTCGGTTCCGGCGTTAAAATTGATATAACTCGCCCCAGGCATTACCGTGGTACCCGCCGCAAGCTGCGCACCCATTCTGACTTTTGCGGTATCAAGAATTCTTGTGTTGTCATCAGGTATGACATGTGAAAGGAACCTTGGGAATTTATCCACATATTCAATTTCAGGATATGCGTCTTTTAATTTAAGTTCTATTTCGTTTTCCCTTAAATAATCAAGCTCAATCGGAACGTTTCCGACCCACGCACAGTTTGTAAGCACTCCGAATGCCCCGTTTAAATTAACGCTTCTTAAAGGCACTTTTCTTTGAGAAAGAGCATATAATTTCAAATATACCGCTTCTACGCTTTTTGGAGCTTCGTCTTCAAATAAAAAGCAGATTCTGTAATTATCCATTACTTCATCGTCATAAATTTCTTTTAACACTTTTAATACCTGAATGTTTTTGTGTTTATCACCCTCGGCTTCAGCAACAAGATCTTCTCCGAAAAGATCTAAAGCAGTCTCAACAAACTCTTTTGTTACATCAGCCACAAATTCACTTGCATTAAAGTCAACTTCAATACCGTTTTCAAAAAGGCTTCTTATAAATACAGCGGCACTTCCGAAATTTTCATTCCAGTTTATTACAGGATACGTAGCCTGAAGAACTTTGTCGCGGTTAACCTGACCGAAATCAACCCTTGCAATCCCGAATGCCAAAGGCTTTTTATATCCTTGTATGTTTTCTACAAGATTTTCAAACATATTTTGTCCTTTTTTACTTGAATTATATCAAATTTAAATTTTTATTTACTCCACCGTAACCGATTTAGCCAGATTTCTTGGCATATCCACATCATTACCCATTCTGACCGCTACCTCAAGCGCAAGAAGCTGGGTTATCACCATCATTTCAAAAAATTCAACCATCGGATGGTTTGTTTTTTTAATTTTAACATAATCATCGGTCATTTCTATAAACTCGCTTGAAACGGTTAATACCGTGGCATCCCTTGCCACAAGTTCTTCTATATTCGATTTTGTCTTTTCGTAAAGTATGTTTTTGCTAAGAAGCGCCACAACAAACAGTTCCGGATCGGCCAAAGCAATAGGCCCGTGTTTCATTTCCCCGGCAGGATAACCTTCTGCATGAATATAACTTATTTCTTTAAGTTTAAGTGCACCCTCAAGTGCTAAAGGATAAAATATATCCCTTCCTATAAAGAAAAATCCGTGCCCGTGAAGATATCTTTTTGAAAGTCTTTTGATTTTTTCATGCAGTGAATTATCCACTTTTGTAGCTTCAATAGCTTCGTTTATAGCCTCAAATTCGTTTTTGTCGGCTAAATAATCACTTAGCATCCAAAGCGTCATAACCTGCGTGGCAAACGCTTTGGTGGAAGCCACACCTTTTTCTATACCGGCTCTTAGAAGTATTGTTTTATCCGCTTCCCTTACTATTGAAGAATTATCCACATTACAAAGAGCCAACGTTTTAAGCCCGGCTTTTTTTGCCATTTTAAGCGTTTCTAAAGTATCGGCGGTTTCACCTGACTGAGAGATCACTATAAAAAGAGTGTCTTTTGTAAGAAGAGGATTTCTGTATCTAAGCTCACTCGCAACCTCTACATCAACTCTTATTTTCGCATTTCTTTCAATAAGATACTTTCCGACAAGTCCTGCATGATAACTGGTTCCGCAGGCGGAGATGATAATATTGCTAACCCCTTCAAAAAACTTTTTGTCAAGTTCGTCGAATTTAATTCCGTCCTCCGTATTTCTACCGAGTACCGTTTCTTTTAAAACATCAAACTGTTCGTATATCTCTTTTTCCATATAAAACCGAAATCCCTGCTTTTTAGCCGATTCTTTATCGGTAGGCAAATCTTTAAATTCAGGTGAAATAATTAAATTTTTTTTATAAATATGTATTTCATTTTCACTCACATATCCGTATTCACCGTCTTCTAAATAATGGGCATGTTTTGCATAACCTATTAAAGGAGCGTCTGAAGAGGCAAAATAGATACCTTTTGAATTCTTAGCCACTATCAGAGGCGAGCCTTTTTTGGCAAAAAATATTTTTTCAGGCTCTTTTTTGGTAATAAGAAGTATTGCATAGGCGCCTTCTATTTTTTCAATTGTCTTTTTAAACGCCTCAAAAGGATCACCGTTGCAGTAATATTCAAACAGTTTTACAATAACTTCCGTATCCGTTTGAGATACGAAATTAATATTTTTCTCTTCTAAAAACTTTTTAATTTCCTGATAATTTTCAATAATTCCGTTATGCACCACTGCGCTGAACTGCCCTGAATGAGGGTGTGCGTTTATTTCGGTAGGTTTTCCGTGAGTCGCCCATCTTGTGTGTCCTATCCCCAGTTTTGGATTTTCAAATTTTACCTGATCAAGTTTTCTTTCAAGATTCTTTAATTTTCCGACTGCTTTTATAATTTTCAGTTCTTTATTATCGACAATGGCGATTCCGGCACTGTCATATCCCCTGTATTCAAGCTCTTTAAGACCTTCCATCAAATATTTTTGAGGTTTTTCAACTCCTATACATCCTACTATTCCGCACATTATTTAAATTCCTTTTCATAAAAATAATTAGTGGCTTCAATAAACCCTTTTACACTTCCGCAGTCAAATCTTCTGCCTTTAAATTTATATGCTATTACCATTCCGTCTTTCGCCTGTTTTAAAAGAGCGTCGGTTAACTGTATTTCCCCACCGCGTCCGGGCTTTGTAATTCTTAAAAGATCAAAAATATCTGGTGTTAAAATATATCTTCCAATTATAGCAAGGTTACTGGGAGCTTTGTCAATATCAGGTTTTTCCACCATGTCGTCCACCATATATACCCCGTCTTCAATTTCTTTACCGGATATAACACCGTATTTGTTTACTTCGTTTTCAGGCACTTCTTCTATCGCTACAATAGTACATTTGAATTTGTTATACAGTTTTACCATTTGAGTCAGCACATCACCTTCACATAAATCATCCGCCAAAACCACCGCAAAAGGATTGTTTCCAATTAAAGACTCACCCGTTAATACCGCATGTCCGAGCCCCAACATCTCTTTTTGCCTTACATACGTAAAAGTGCATCTGTTTATCATTTCATTTGTTTCATGTAAAAGTTTCGCTTTGCTCGAATCTTTTATTTTCTCTTCAAGTTCCGGACTGAAATCTACATAATCCTCAATTGCCCTTTTGTTTCTTCCCGTTACAAAGCCTATTTCAAAAATTTCCGCATTCATACATTCCATAATCCCGTAATGGATCAGCGGTTTGTTTACGATTGGCAGCATCTCTTTCGGTACCGATTTTGTAGCCGGTAAAAACCTTGTCCCGTAACCCGCTGCAGGAAACAACGCTTTTTTAATCATCAATTCTCCTTTAAATCACATTTTAATGCAAGTTCAATAAGTTTTTGTGCAAGTTCTTTGCTTTTATCAATTACATATACGTTATGATTTGAGTAAAACTCTTTTTCAATATCGGAATCCGTTAAGACAATTATATTTAAATTCGGATTAATATCTAAAATATTTTCTACAATCATATGGGTATGGTCTTCATTTTGTGTGGTAATAATAACCGCACTTGCGTCTTCAATATTCAGACTTTCCAATACTTTTTTATTCGCTGCGTTTCCGAATATTACATTGTCTCCGTTTTTAAGACCTTTTTTCACTTCTTCTATCTGTTTTTCAATCGCCACATAAGGAATTCCCGCCGTGGTTAATTTTTTAGCGACTCTCTGTCCAATTTTGTCATATCCGATCAAAATAATATGTCCTGCGGTTTTTGCCGGTTTTAACATAAACTCTTCAAAACCTTGGATATCTTTATCAAAAATATCCGCAATTTTATAAATATACCTTACAATAAACGGCGTCAGAACCATTGAAATCACTGTAGCAACGACTAATTTTTGTAACAAATCGGCTTCTACAAGACCGTACCTGCTCATTAACGCAAATATTACAAAAGCAAATTCACCTATTTGAGAAAGTGTAAAAGCTGTTTTGATGGCAATACGGTTGTGTTTTACAAAATATTTAAGCAAAATATAAATAACACCGGCCTTTGCAAACATAAATGCCACCGTCATCAAAAGAATGCTAAATATATTATTAAGCACAAAATGCAGATCCACCATTAATCCTACAGAAATAAAAAACACCCCAAGCAGTATATCCCTAAAAGGAACCAAATCCGCTTCAATTTGATATTTATATCTTGTTTCGCTCAAAATCATTCCGGCCAAAAATGCTCCTAAAGAATAACTGAGTCCGAAAAAATGCGCTATTTCGGCAGCTGTTAAAACAACAAGCAAAACGGTTGCAATAAATATTTCATCCGATTTTGTTTTTGTGGCGTGAGATATAACAAAAGGCGCTATATATTTGCCGTAAATCCATATAAATATTCCAAGAGCCGCAAATCCTCCGAGTGTTTTTAAAACAAGCTGCGTTAAATCGGCATCTTTATTCACTATAATAGAAATTGCAATCAAAATGGGAATTACCGCAATATCCTGAAACAAAAGAATTCCTAAAGAAATCCGACCGTAAGGTTTTGAAATTTCCCTGCTTTCATTTAAAAGCTTCAATACTATGGCGGTAGAACTAAGTGCAATCGCACTTCCCAAAATAAAAGCAATTCGTACATCGACACCTAAAGCAAGCCAAAAAAAGAGCCCGAAAAAGCCTCCCACAAGAGTCATTTCTGCTATTCCGAACCCGAAAACCTCTTTTTTCATTGATTTCAGTTTTTCGGGTGAAAACTCAAGCCCGATCATAAACATCAAAAACACTATACCCATTTCGGCAACAAGTTCAATGGTGTGTTTATCTATATGAAATATATTACTGACTATAACTCCCGTAAAAATATAACCGATAATCGGCGGTATTTTATACCTTGCAAAAGGTATGTTAAAACTAAGGGCAATAAAAAGTAATGTTATTACAATCAAAACGGGACTAACCATTAATCGCCTTAACTATTACGTTTCTTTCTCTCGGTCCGTCAAATTCAACTAAAAATATACCCTGCCACTCACCCAAAACTATTTTGGCATTTTCAATTATAAGTGTAAGATTGCTTCTTAAAAAAGCGGTTTTAAGATGCGCCCTGGCATTTGAATGTGTATAATCCCTATATGGAACAATATCTTTTAACATTCCGAGTAAATCCCTTCTAAGAGTTGCATCGCTCTTTTCAAATATTATTACACTTGCGGTGGAATGCGGACAAAACACTGTCACAATACCATTTTTAACCCCGCTTTTTATAACCGCTTCTTTTATGTCCTCGGTTATATCCACGACTTCCGATTTATAATTTGTTTTAAATTTCAGTTTTTGCATTATTCTTTCTCCTTTCATAAGCTAAAAGCTAAAAGCACAAAGCTTAAAGCACAATATATGCAATATTGTAATTTGTTATTGGTATATTGGATTTTAATTTTCCATTGTCCACCCCGCCACTTTTCAAATGGCCGGGTTCGCTGCGCTCATTTTCACCCTCTTTCACCCTCTTTCACTGTTTTATTCAAAAACTCTTTCAAAAGCTTATATTCCCTTTTATCAAAATATCGTGTCTTTCCGGTAGGAAGCGCGTTTAAACTCACCCATCCGTAAGAGAGTCTTTTGAGGTCTAAAACCTCGCTTCCGAAATTTGCAAAAAACCTTCTAAGCTCCCTGTTTTTACCTTCACCAATTGCGACTTTCAACGTTGAATATTTAGGCGAATTTTTTATAATCTGTGCGCTTAAAAAAGGTTTAAGAATCATTTTTTTAATTTCACTCTCTTCATGAGCCCCCGCTTCCCCCACTTCAACACCGTTTTGCATAGCCTCTATCATTTTATCGGTTATTTCGCCCTTGATTTTAAGCTTATATACCCTCGGAAGATCCGAATTCATAAGTGCATGCGCGACTTTTGGAGAATCCGTAAGGATCAAAAGCCCCTCGCTGTTAAAATCAAGCCTGCCAACCGGAATAAAATGTCTGTATTTTTTCGGCAGAGAGTCATATATTGTTTTCCTTCCCCTGTCGTCTTTTTTTGTTACAAGCTCACCTCTTGGTTTATTATAAACAATACATGTGTATTTCGTGCTTTTTTTAACCGGTCTATTATTAACGGCAACCTTATCGCCCTCCTCCACTTCAAAGCCGGGCTCTTTAATAATTTTACCGTTAACTTTGACCCTTCCGTCAAATATAAGCTTATCCGCTTCTCTTCTACTGTAAGTCGTATGATGACTTATAAATTTGTTTAATCTCACATTAATCCTTTAGCATATTGGTTATGGGTGTATTGGTTATTGGTATATTGGTTATTAATGTTTTTAATTTTACATTATCCACCCCGCCACTTTTCAAATGGCCGGGTTCGCTGCGCTCATTTTCCATTTTCCATTTTCCATTTTTCACTTTTCACTTTATTTTATCCCCGCCTCTACCAGATTATGAATATGTATAACTCCCACTATTTTTCCGTTTTCATCCGTTACGGGCAAAAACTGTATTTTATTGTCTTCCATAAATTTAAGGGCATCCGCCGCAAGTACCTCTTTTGAAATTGTTTTAGGATTTAATGTGGCAAAATTGATTGCTTTTTCTTTTAAATCGAATTTATCACTCATCATAGCCCTTCTTAAATCCCCGTCACTGAGAATCGCCTTTATTTTTTTACCGTCTAAAAACAAAACGTGCCCGAGTTTGCCTTCAGTCATTTTTATGATTGCTTCCTGAAGCGTATCATTTTCATCTGCAACCGGAAAATCCGTTTTCATTAAATCCTTAACTTTAACAAACAGCCTTTTTCCAAGGCTTCCCCCCGGATGAAAAGAGGCGAAATCTTCTTTTGTAAAATTTCTTTTTTTCATAAGGCATACGGCAAGTGCGTCACCCATAGCAAGAGTAAGTGTCGTAGAACTTGTAGGCGCTATATTTAAAGGACAGGCTTCTTTGTTAACATGGATATTCAAAACGACATCGGCATACCTAGCAAGTGTCGAATCCAACCTACCCGTCATTGCAATCAACGGCACTTCAAACCTTTTGATATGAGGAAGAATCTTTATAAGCTCCTCACTCTCCCCCGAATAACTTATCGCAAGAACCGAATCGTTTTTTGTAATCATACCGAGATCGCCGTGCAAGGCTTCTGTAGGATGGATAAAAAAACTCGGTGTCCCCGTACTTGCTAACGTTGCCGCTATTTTAGAGCCTATAAGCCCCGATTTTCCGACCCCTGTTACAATAAGTTTGCCTTTAGTGTTATAGGCTATTTCTACGGCTTTTTCCATACCCTCTACACTTGCGTTTAAAAGCTCGTTTGCTTCTGTTTCAAGCACTTCTCTTGCT
>Ga0256842_1003006_pt1 | contig 11583 bp, 15 predicted proteins | sample 4559240metaG_FD_185973 | JGI IMG/M metagenome (GOLD analysis project Ga0256842, IMG submission 185973) | Hydrothermal vent microbial communities from Guaymas Basin, Mexico - 4559-240 | ecosystem: Environmental > Aquatic > Marine > Hydrothermal vents | place: Mexico: Guaymas Basin | collected...
TTCCATAGCTCAGCTGGATAGAGCAACGCCCTTCTAAGGCGTAGGTCGTACGTTCGAATCGTACTGGGAGTACCATAAAAAGCCTTGTTTAAAGTAGTTTATGACTATTTAAACAAGGCTTTTTTTGTTTATTTAGCTTTAAATTGTCTTATAATATCAGCATCCCATCACCATAAGAGAAGAATTTATATTTTTCTTTTATAGCAATATTATACAACTTCAAACTCTCTTCAACTCCTATAAAAGAGGCTACAAGCATAAGTAGTGTCGATTTTGGTAGATGAAAATTTGTAAGTAGATAATCTACTCTTTTTGGTTGATTAAGGGGATGTAAAAATAAATTTGCTTCACCACAAGATTTTTTAGTATCATTAAAATACTCTATTGTTCTAGTTACAGTTGTACCAACTGCTAATATTTTTTTAGATGAATCTAGGATATTTATAGAATTTCTAGGTATCTCATAATACTCACTATGCATAGGATGCTCTAGTATATTTTCCACCTCAACTGGCTTAAAAGTACCTGCTCCTACATGCAGAGTAAGATAGTGTGTATCAAAAGAGTTTTTTAATTCCTCTAAAAGCTTTGGCGTAAAGTGAAGTGAAGCAGTTGGTGCTGCTACTGCTCCATAGTTTTTTGCAAAAAGTGTTTGATATGTAGTTTCGTCATCTTTTTCATCATCTCGTTTTAAATAATGAGGAAGGGGAAGATGACCAATTTTATTTAAAATATCAACTAATTCCAAAAAATCTAATTCTTTATTATTTTGATAAAATTTTACTACTCTACTTCCATCTTCATTTAATTCTAAAACTTTTACATTTAAATCATATTGAAAAAATAAAATTGTATCAATATGCACTTTCCCTCGTATAAAAACTAAAAATTTATTATCTACTAATGGTTTATTAAAAAGCAATTCTACTTTTCCACCTGTTAGTTTGGATCCAAAAATTCTAGCTTTTATCACTTTAGTATCATTGAAAAATATATTTGTATTTTTTGGAATAAAAGAGAGCAAATGTTCAAAAGTAGTATGAATAATCTCTTTTGTGATTCTATTATAAACTAATAATTTTGCACTAGTTGGCGGATTTGCAGGATATTTTGCTATAAGGTTTTCAGGTAAACTATAATCATAGCTAGATGTTCTTAGGGGATCAAGATTAGTTATCATGATCCTCTAACTCTTCGTCATACTCTTCATCATTTTCATTTTTATATGGATTAAAAGCTTTTGCTATAAGAATAGATACTCCATATAAAAGTATAAGTGGACCTGCCATTAAAAATTGTGTTAACACATCAGGAGGTGTAAGAAGTGCAGAAACTACAAAAATAAGTACTATTGCATATTTAAAAAAATCTTTTAAAGTTTTATCTGTTACAAGACCAATAATAGCTAAGAAAAATGTAAATACAGGAAGTTCAAAAGCTATACCAAAACCAAATAAAAGTTTTGTAAAAAAACTTACATATTTTCCAATACTTGGCATTACTGATACAACAGTGCTTCCAAAATTTATTAAAAATGCAAATCCATAAGGTATAACTACATAGTAAGCAAAAGCACTTCCTACAAAAAACATAGTACTAGCACCAACAACAAAAGGGACAACTAATTTTTTTTCATTATCATAAAGTCCAGGAGCTAGAAACAACCATAATTGCCATAATATAAAAGGAAGTGATACTAAAAATCCACTAAAAAATGCAACTTTAAGTGCAGTAAAAAATGTCTCTTGTACCTCAATAGCAACCATCATAGAACCCTCAGGAAGTACAGCTTCAACTGGTACCATCATCCAGTTTAAAATTGGTTCATACACAGAAAAACAAGCAAAAAATGCTAATACAAGTGCAATACTAGAATATACAAGTCTTTTTCTAAGATCTGCTATATGGGGTTTTATATCTTCAAACATTATACAATCTCCATATTCTTGTCTTCTTTTTTATCAGTTACAATTTGATCATCAAGCTGTTTTTGTGCTTTTAACTTTGCAACTTTTTGTTTTAATTGTTCTGATTCATCATCTTTTTTTTCATCATCTAAATCTAATGCTGTAAGATCATTTAGATCTGAAGTAATTGTTGATGAAAATTGTGTAGCGTTATTTTGAATTTGTGTAATACTAGACTTTAAGCTATCTGCTTCTTGTTTCATATTAGATATATTTAATTCTTGATCAAGAGTAGATTTGGCTTCATCTATACCTCGTTTAAATTTCTTAAAAAATTTAGCTATTTCTATAGCTGCATCTGGTAGTTTTTCTGGTCCAAGTGCAATAATTGCAACAATTAGTACTAAAAAAATCTCCATAAATCCCATACCAAACATATATAAAACCTTTATTTGAATTTGAAGCTATGATTATAGCTAAATTTTACTTATGTGCATATAGAAACAATTAAAATAGTTCTATAGAACTATCATCTGCTTGAGAATAAACTGCATATTGACCTCTACCTCTATTTTTTGCTTCATATAAAAAACTATCTGCATATTTTAAAACTTGGTTAATATCACTACTATCTTGAGGATAAGAAGCTATACCTATACAGATAGTTTTTTGTAAAATTTGATTTGTTTGTTCATCTACAACTATTTTTGTATTTGCAAATTTATCTATTAGTTTTTGTGCTACAGTTATGGCTTCTAATGGATCTGATAAATTTACTAGTGCTATAACAAACTCATCACCTGTTAATCTAGCTACTATATCATTATCTTTTATTGTAGCATGTATAACTTTTGCAAGTTCTATTAAAACTTTATCTCCTATATCATAATCAAATTCATCAATAATAGCTTTAAATCTATCAATTCCTATCATTAAAAAAGTGATGCTTTCCTCTTGCTTGTTTGATAAAGATATAATTTTATGAATATGTTCTATTAAATAACGTCTATTGTATACATGTGTTACACTATCTATTGATGAAACTTCTATATGATGTTCTTTTGTAATGCCATTTTGTAAAATTGGCGATATTTGAAAAAAAGTTATATCTATAAGATCTTGGGATCTATTTATATAATTATACTGTTCTAAAGAAGAGGTATTAAAAGATACTACTGCATTTATTTCAGTATGGGTATTAATAATAAAATAAAAAGACAACTCTCCATCTAAAAAAAACTCTTCACCATGTTTTATAATAATTTCATTATGATTAGATTTTGTATTAAACAATGAAAAATTAAAATTATCTATTTTATAGTTTGATACTAACCAATTATACAAAATACCTGCCATATCTTTTATATCTTCACCATACTGAAGATTATCATACAACTCATATATTGCTTTTAAATCGTTGAATTTTGTTTTATCAGAACAAGCTTGTTCTATTAAAGTTAATATTTTATTTTTCATTAACTAAATCATACCATTTTTAACTTAGAATAAATTTTATAATTCAGATTATTATAAAAAAATTCCAAATAATTGGAATGAAGCATTAATCTTTTTGCTTTTGTCTCTTTTTCTCTTATTTTTTGATCTAATTTTTTCAGAAGATATTGATCTGCTATTTGTTCACTAACACCATAAATAGGATCACCTATTATGGTATGATTTATATAATTTAAGTGTACTCTTATTTGATGTTGTCTTCCTGTTAGTGGGATAGCTTCTACTAATGTTTGATTTTTTACAATATCATATGTAAGTGGTACAATAGTCGTAAATGATTCTTTTCCATCATCAGCTACACACATCTTAACACCTATAATACTATTTCCATCTTTTTTTATAGGTTTATTTATCTCAATTGTTTTATCTAATTTTCCATCAACTATAGCTATATATTTTTTTCTATATTGTTTTGTTTCAAACATATTTTTTAAAATCATATCACTATATTTATGTTTTGTTACAAGAACTAAACCTGATGTTTCTTGATCTATTCTATGTGCTAAATTTGCATTTTCTCCAAAATGGTATCTTATCTCATCTAAAAGTGAATATATAGTATTTCTTGAAGTTGGATGAACCATAACTCCACTTGGTTTATCAAAAAAAGCAAAATCAGATGTTTGAAATATAGGTTTTAATCCTTTTGTAATCCCTTCAAACATAGCTACTTGAATAAATTTTCCTTTTAATTTTTCACCATTTTGTAATCGCTTTCCATTTTCATCAAAAACTCTAGCTTTTGCAATATATCTTTGAGCATCACTTAAAGATAATTTTGCATCATCTATTAAAAATTGTTGTATTTTTTTACCTTGAATTACAGGAAACTTTTTTAGAACAAATGGCATAAAACCCCTTAAATTTTTTTTAATATTGTAACATTTCAATTATTAAATAGTTATTTTATAAAATATTGATCCAATAATTTTATATTATTTCTAAACATAGTATGTAAATATGTCCCATATACTTTATTTTTACTCCAAGATGCAACTTCACCTTTACCATTACTTTTTTTTGATAACTTACAAAATCCATCTTTTATATCTTTTGGTTTTGTATAATGAAAAGCATGACCTTTTATATTTTGGCAATTATAATAATATCCTACTCTTACTCGTTTTTTACATAGTATAAAATCTATATCTAAAATACCACTAAATTTTTTATTATCAACATAATTTCCAAGATAAAGTAGTCCTGCACACTCTGCATATATTGATTTTGTTTTTGCATGTTTTATTAATGAATTTCTAAAATTTATACTATTTTTTACTCTATTATATGAAAGAGTAGTTTCTATATAGCCACCACATATATATACATAGTTAGCATCATTAGGTATGATGTGATCTTTTGTACTATCTACAATAGTTACTTTAGAGTATATCTCTTGAAATAATTTTAAATTATCATAATATAAAAAAGAGAAATTTTGATCATAAACTATAGCTAAATGTTTATCTTTTTTTTCTATATAATCAAATGGATAAGGTATATTATAATCAATATTGATTTTTAAAGTTTCTAAAAGCTTTATATCAATATATTGTAAAATATCTTGTGAGATTTTTTCTATTTTTTTTAAATCATTTAAATCTAATCCTAAGTGGGTATTTTGTAAGCTTTGAATATCTTTTTTTATCCAACCAACTATTAAAATATCTGGATGATCTTTTTTTAATTGTTTTTTTATAAGTTCATAATGTGCCCATGATGATAATTTATTTAATACTACAGCTTTTATAGTATTATTTTGTTTATAATCAAGCATACCTTTTAAAACAGCACTAAGAGTAATATAGCTTCCACTACCATCAAGGACTAGAATTGTAGGAATTTGAAGTAATTTTGATATACTATATGAACTACACCCTTTATCTTCTCCATCATAAAATCCCATAACACCTTCAACTATATTTATATCTTTTTTATAATAATTAAATATCCATTTAACCTGAGCTTCATTCATAATAAAACTATCAAGATTTATACTAGCATCTCCACTTACAAATTTATGAAATTGAGGATCTATAAAATCAGGACCTATCTTATAGGCTCTAGCTTTTTTTCTAAAATAATATAATAAAGCAGTTGTTAAAATAGTTTTACCACTATTTGAAGATATTGCACTTATACAAAGATTTAACATAAATACCCTTTTTTTAAGAAATAAAAAAAGCCTACTTAAAAAAGTAGGCTTTTTTATTTATAGAATAATATATACTATACAAATGATATATAAGCCATTTGTGTAGCATCACCTCTTCTAATTCTTGTTTTTATTACAGATGTATAACCACCATTTCTCTCAGTATATCTAGGAGCAATTTCAGTTACAAGTTTATTTGTAGCTGCTTTATCTTGTAAATAAGCAAATACAGCTCTATGTGAATTAAGATCACCAGAAGATGCCTTTGTTATTAATCTTTCAATATATCTTTTTAACTCTTTTGCTTTAGGCAAAGTTGTTTCAATTTTTTCTCTCTCAATAATTGCAATAGCCATATTAGCTAATAATGCTTTTCTATGAGAAGAAGTTCTATTAAGCCTTCTATATCCGTGCTTATGTCTCATCTTTTTAACCCTTTCTTTTTATGCTTTTAGTTGTTCTAATTTTTTTCTTAAAGCAGAAGCTGTATCTTCATCTAAAGTACTATCTATTGGATACCCTATATCTGAAAATTTTTCAGATATCTCCTCTAAAGATTTTTTACCAAGATTTTTTATACTTTTTACTTCAACTTCACTCATAAGTGCTAAATCACCAACAAATTTTATACCAGCTCTATCAAGAGAGTTAAAACTTCTTGCACTTAAATTTAAATCTTCAATTTTTACAATTAAATCTTTTAGATCTGTTGTATTTTCTGTTGCATTTGCTTCTACTAATTTAACTTCAGATAGATCAAATACTTTATTAAATACTGACATCTGAGCATACATAGTAGAAACTGCTTCTTTAAATGCATCAATAGGAGATATCTGCCCATCTGTTGTAACTGTAAAAATAGCTTTTTCATAGTTAGGATTATCTTCTACTAGCATCTTTTGAATATCATAAGTTACTTTTTTTACAGGTGTAAAAAATGCATCTAATGGTATAAAATCATTAGGAACTAAATCTCTTAGATCTTCACTAGCAATATATCCTATCCCTTTTTGTACAATAATAGAAAAATTTAATGTACAATCACTATTAATAGTAGCTAAATGATGATCTTGATTTATCACTTCTATATCATCATTTTCTAAGTCAATACCTTTGATCTCTCTAGCATTAGAAAAAGAATATTCAATCTCTAGTTGCTCTTGATCACTTTTTATTTTAAATCTAACCTCTTTTAAATTTATAATAAAAATAGCGATATCTTCTAACATACCTCTTATAGAATCAAACTCATGTTTTGCACCATCTATTTTTACAGCAATTGGAGCATATCCTACTGAACTACTCATCAATAATCTTCTTAATGGATGAGCTAAAGTAATAGCATACCCACTTTCAAAAGGAAAAGCACTAATAATAGCACTATTTTCAGTAATTTGTTCTATTTCTACCTCTGTTGGTAAAAATGGAGCATTTACAAATTTTTTCATATGTTTTCCTTTATTATATATGTTTACTATTTAGAATATAACTCAACAATTAATCTTTCTTCCACAGGTATAACTACTTCTTCTCTAGTAGGGATTCTTGTAAAAATTCCGAATACTTTTGTTTTATCTACATCTACCCAATCAGAAATTCCAGTTTGATTTGTAAGTTCTAATGATCTTACTATTTGAGTATTTGTTTTTGATTTTTCTTTTACTTCAATTTTTTGCCCTGGTTTTACCATATATGATGGAATATCTACTTTTTTACCATCAACTAATATATGTCCATGAGTTACAAATTGTCTAGCATTTGCTCTTGTTGTTGCAAATCCCATTCTATATACTACATTATCAAGTCGTGTTTCTATTAAAGTAATAAGATTAGCTCCTGTATTACCCTCTTGTCTTGCTGCAGCTTTAAAGTACATTCTAAATTGTTTTTCACCTACACCATAAAGAATTTTTGCTTTTTGCTTTTCTTGAAGTTGTAAACCATATTCTGATAATTTTGTTCTTCTTTGTCCATGTTGTCCTGGTGCAAACGGTCTTTTTTCTAATGCAGACTTACCATTAAGTCTTCTTTCACCTTTAAGTCCTAGGTCAGCATTAAGTCTTCTTTCTAGTTTTTCAACAGGTCCTCTATATCTTGCCATACCTTACTCCTTATACTCTTCTTCTTTTTGGAGGTCGACATCCATTATGTGGTAATGGTGTAACATCCTTGAACCATCTTACAGTAATACCTTCTATAGCTCCTATAGATTTAACTGCAGTGTCTCTTCCGCTTCCTGGTCCTTGTACTTTAATACCTACATTTTTAATACCATGTTCCATAGCTTTTTGTAGTGCATCTTCAACTGCTGCTGTTGCTGCAAATGGTGTTGATTTTTTACTACCTTTAAAACCTAAGTTTCCAGCACTTGACCATGCTATTGCATTTCCTGCATTATCTGTTACTGTTACCATTGTATTATTAAATGTTGCTGCAATATGAACTATACCATCTGCAATATTTTTCTTTACAACTTTTTTTCTAGTTACTTTTCTTTTTGCCATATTAGTTATCCTTATTTAGCCGCTGCGCCAACAGTTTTCTTTTTACCTTTTCTTGTTCGTGCATTTGTTTTTGTTTTTTGCCCTCTACAAGGTAATCCTCTTCTATGTCTTAGACCTCTATATGAACCTAATCCCATAAGTGCTTTGATATCCATGGCAACTTTTTTTCTTAAGTCCCCTTCAACCATATATTTTTCTTGAATTTCATTTCTAATAGCAGCAATTTCATCTTCTGTTAATTCATGTGCTCTTTTATCATATGAGATCCCTGTAGCATCTAAGATTAGTCTTGATGTATGTAAACCTATACCGAAAATATATGTTAATGCATACTCCATTCTTTTTTTGTTTGGTAAGTCAGTACCTGCAATTCTAGCCATACTTATTATCCTTGTCTTTGTTTATGTTTTTTATTCTCACAAATTACTCTTGTGATCCCTTTTCTTTTGACAATTTTACATTTGTCGCATATCTTTTTAACTGAAGCTCTTACTTTCATAAAGCTATCCTTTAAATTAAATTTTTTCAAATTCTATAGGCTTACAACCACTTTTGTAGCCAACTCTTTATAAAATTTAATCTCTAAATTTTATAAAAACTTCCCAAGGCTGTAGAAAATGAAAGTCAATTTTACTGAAAAATTACTTATAACTTACTTAAGTAAATCACTACCAATAACATTATAAGATATATTATCTATTGTATCCATAATTTTAACACCACCTATAGCCCCTACAGGGTGATTTGATATTTTTGCAAGATAAGATATTTTAGAACCTAAGATATTTTTAATATCCGTTTTTGTAGAAGTATCTCTATATGCACCTAAACCTATATAATCAAGATCTAATTTATTTGCTTCTAAAATTTCTAATTCATTATGGGTTGATAATCCAAATATTTTTTTTGGATATTTTCTTTTTAAAAATTTAAAAAACAATAAATTATTTTCTATATTTAAATTAGATTTTAATCTTATTAAATCTTCTTGTCCCATATGAATACCATTTGCTATATCTAAAAGGTCTAAATTATCATTGATAATTATTGGGATATTTGTAAGTGATTTTAAAGTTAAAAGATTTTGTTTTTGAAGTTGTGTATTGTTTTGTTTATCTCTATATTGAATATATACAATATTATAAGATGTGATTTTTTGAATATATTGTGAAAAAGAGATATTATATTTAGTTAATAACTCAAAATCACACAATGCATATATAGGAGTCATTACTCACTTTTATAAAATATCTTTAAAAAATCATAAACTGTTTGTTTCATATCATTTCGTGCTGTTACCATATCAATTGATCCATGTTCTAGTAAAAATTCAGCTTTTTGAAAACCATCAGGAAGATCTGCACCAATAGTTTGTTTAATAACTCTCGCACCTGCAAAACCTATTAATGCACCAGGCTCTGCCATAATAATATCTCCTAAAAATGCAAATGAAGCAGAAACTCCACCAAAAGTAGGATCTGTAAGTATTGAGATAAATGGTAAACCTGCATTATCAAGTTTTTTTAAAGCAGCACTTGTTTTTGCCATTTGCATTAAAGCAAATGTACTCTCTTGCATTCTCGCTCCTCCACTTGCACTTACAATAATAACACCTTGATTTTTTTCTAAAGCTCTATTACAAGCACGAACTATCTTTTCACCCTCAACTGATCCTAAAGATCCACCCATAAAAGAAAAATCAAAAACTACAAGTTGAACACCTAATCCATTTATGGTACACTCTCCAGATATAACAGAAGATGTATGACCAGTTTTTTTAAATGCCTCTTCAAGTCGTTTTTTATATGACTTACTATCTACAAATTGTATAGGATCTGTAGGGTGTAATTGTTCATCAAATTCTACGAAACTATCTTTATCACTTAAAAGTTCTATTCTTTTATTAGCTCCAATTCGCATATGAAAATTACATTTAGGACAAATATGATTTAAGCTTTCAACCTCTTTAAAAAATAATAAAGAGCTACAAGATGGACACTTTATCCAATGGCTTTGAACCTTTGGTGGAGTCTCTTTTTTCCCTTGCATATCTAGTACATCTGATTTTATTTTGTTAAAAAAATCATTTAAAGTAAAATCCATAATATATCCTTGTATTATATTTTCTTGTGCATTATATCAAAATTAAGCTTTTAATTTCTCAAATAATGGTAAATTGTCTAATTGTTCCCATGGATAATCCTCTTGACCCACTTGACCTCGTGCTGCTACATCTGCATATAAAAATGTATCATTGCTAGGTTTATCAAGATTAAACTTCTTTGTTATCCAATTTGGTGTAAGTGCAAAATTATCTTCTATAAATGTTGATAATTGATCATCATCTAAAGATGTATGTGTACCATATGTATCAACTGCTATTGAGGTTGGTTTTGCAACACCTATTGCATATGATATTTGTACTACACATTTAGTTGCAAGTTTAGCAGCTACTATATGTTTTGCTATATATCTAGCTGCATAAAGTCCACTTCTATCAACTTTTGTATAGTCTTTACTACTTTGTGCACCACCACCTATTGGTGAATATCCTCCAAAACTATCAACTATTAGTTTTCGTCCTGTTAAACCACTGTCATGAAGTGAGCTATGTGATACATATTTTCCTGTTGGATTTATATGTATTGTACAATTATTTTTATTATACATATCTTTTGGTAAATCTGCATCATCTATAAGAGTTTGTATAAGTTTTCTTACTTCATCTATATTCATAGAAGCAACACAAGGTGCTGAAACTACTATAGTATCTATTTTTTGAGGTTTGCTATTTTCAAAATTCTCTTTTGTAAAATAATCCATAGTAACTTGAGTTTTTATATCAACACCTAATTTATCTGGATTTTCTAATGCATATTTATATACTTTTTCCATTAAAATTCTAGCATATGTTATAGCACTTGGCATAAAATTTTTAGTTTCACAATCTGCATAACCAAACATTATTCCTTGATCTCCAGCTCCTGTTTCTCCATCTTCTTGATCTACACCTTGATTTATATCAGGAGATTGTCTATTTAAAAGTACTTGTACTTCTAAATCTTCAGGATGAAGACACTCTTGCTTTGAAAAATATGGGTTACCATTGTATCCTATTTTTGCTAATGCATCATGTACTAATTTTGTATAATCTTCTGTAGTCATATTTGTATGAGAGGTTACCTCTCCACCAATAACTACATGGCGACCTGCTACAAATACCTCAGAGGCAACTCTACTTTTGCTATCGCCAATGATTAGTTTATCTACTATACTATCTGCTATGATATCTGCACATTTATCTGGGTGACCTGGACTTACTACTTCGCTTGTAAATAAGTAATGTTTTTTGTTTTCCATTTTTGTTTTCCTATTTTTTGTTTTCCATAATGATAATTATCATTAAATTGTTTTCCATAATCTTGTTTTCCATTTTTCACATCAAAACTACTATTTGTTAGTTCTGTTTTTCAATTCATCTAAGAGTTGAAAGGTTAAAATT
>Ga0256842_1003007_pt1 | contig 11580 bp, 9 predicted proteins | sample 4559240metaG_FD_185973 | JGI IMG/M metagenome (GOLD analysis project Ga0256842, IMG submission 185973) | Hydrothermal vent microbial communities from Guaymas Basin, Mexico - 4559-240 | ecosystem: Environmental > Aquatic > Marine > Hydrothermal vents | place: Mexico: Guaymas Basin | collected...
CCTATGGGCAAGAGCGGCAGCCAATGTGACACTCAATACCGTTTTGTGCATCGCCGCTACGATTACCGGAATGATGCTCTTCAGGCGGCTTTATGGTTGATCGTGCAGCAATCAGAATAGATCAATCTATTTTTGTGTAAAATATTTCAAAATTGAGAAAAACACCAAAAGAGCACCTCTAAAATCACATAAGGAAAAATAATGAAAATTCTACAGGATCCAGCTCTTTCAAGCCACCCGATACGCACGGCGATGGATTACACATGGGCTGCGCTCAGCGGCAGCTGGAAAAACACATCGATCGTCGCCGCTATTTTGCTGCTACTGATCTTACTGGAGTTCATCCCGATGATCGGTTTTATAGCCTCGATTTTCCAAAGTATCGTAGTCTATGCGCTGGCATACTATGTAGCGGACAGGGCCAAAGGTTCCGCCACGATCGAAAACTTCAAAAGAGCGATGGCGCAAAGCGATGCGAAAGAGATGCTTTTCGCTTTTCTCTCACCCGCAGCCGGCTACTATACGGGCTTCATCCTCTTCTCTTTGATTTTGGCTCTCATATCCGCTTTGATATTCTGGCTGACCGGAGGATTCGAGGCCTTCTCCATCATGCAGCAGCACACAAGCACTCCCGACGCCACGCCCGAACAGACATACCAGTTCTATATGCAGATTCTGGGGTTCAGCTCGCCCACTCTTGCATTCATACTGATCGCTTCTTTGTTTTTCAGCTATCTTTGGCCTCTTGTTTATGGTTACGCGCTTTGTCAGCGCACATTCGGTGACGCTTTCAACGCCGTTTTCATGTTTTTCTCCCCCACTTTCTGGAAAGGCGCGTTCACTGTCGATTATTTTGTCATCGTGTCGCTTTGGATGCTTGTAGTTCTTGGGGTCGGCATAGTTATGGGATTTGCGCTCGCTACCCTCATACTCATTCCCGTTGCCGTGCTTTTGATCTTGTGGCTCACCTATTTTACCGCTATCGTATCGATTACGACTTATGATATGCAAGATAATATCTAAATTCAGAAGAAGGATTTGAATGCTCGATCTGCGACAGCTTGAGAAGGATTTCGAGACCATCGCTGCGGCGCTGAAACGCCGTGGGGTCGATGAAAAGGTGCTGGAAAAAGTCAAAGCCTTTTTCGAAGAGAAAAAAGAGGTGCAAAAACGCCTCGAAGCGGCGCAGGCACAACAGAATGCAAAAAGTCGCCTATTTGGTCAGTACAAACGGGAAGGAAAAGATCTTGGCGCACTCCAAAAAGAGGTAGCCGAAAACAAGGAGCGAATCGCCGCCATGCAAGAGGAGCTGCGGCTACTCGATCAAAAGCTTTTTGAAATCGCGGCTACGATTCCCAACATTCCCGATCCGGATGTACCCGACGGCACCGGCGAAGAGGACAATGTGGAGCTAAAGCGTGTATTGGAGCCTGCGCATTTCGATTTTGAGCCGAAAGAGCATTGGGAACTGGCACAGGCGAACGGCTGGATCGATTTTGAACGTGGCGTAAAGATCGCCAAGAGCAGATTCAGTGCTTTGCGCTTCGAGGGTGCCAGGCTCGAACGCGCCTTGATAAACTATATGCTGGACTTCAACCGCGACCGGGGGTTTGAAGAGGTGTATGTCCCGTTCATGGTCAATGACGAGTCGCTTTTCGCTACGGGACAGCTGCCGAAATTCGCCGACGACCTTTTCAAAATCGAAGGAGAGAATCTCTATATGATTCCCACGGCGGAAGTGCCGGTCACCAACCTTTTCCGAGATGAAATTCTCCCCGCCGACACTCTTCCACAACGCCTTACCGCCTATACCCCGTGCTTCAGAAAAGAGGCGGGCTCTGCAGGCAAAGATACCCGCGGAATGATAAGGCAGCACCAGTTCGACAAAGTGGAGCTCGTGTGTATAACACGCCCCGAAGATAGCGATGCGGTCTTTAACGAGATGGTATCGTGCGCTTCGGATCTACTCACATCTTTGGGGCTCGCTCATCGCCATATGCTTCTGTGTGCGGGAGATATGGGATTTTCCGCTGCAAAAACGATCGATCTGGAGGTATGGCTACCCGGTCAGGGCAAATACAGAGAGATCAGCTCCATCTCCAACACCCGCGATTTCCAGGCAAGGCGCGGAAAGATCCGCTTCAAAGACCAGAAGAGAAACAGGCTAGTCAACACACTCAATGGATCGAGCCTGGCGGTGGGCCGCACACTGATCGCGATCATGGAAAATTATCAGCAGCGAGATGGCTCCATCATCATCCCCGAACCGCTCAGGCGCTACCTCTAAAGTGATCGTATGGCCGAAGAAGAGGTAGTAATCCTCGAAGAGAGTGACGAGACGCCCGAGAGCGGGTCTGCGCCAAAACCCCCTGACAAAAAACGAAAAAGGATGGTTTGGCTGCTTGTCGCCACAGGCGGAGTGTTCGTACTGATTTTAGTCATTTTGCTCATCGTACTGGCTTCCAAAAAGAGTAGCGAGACACAATCCACCAATACCGAGAAACTTATCGAAAAGATCAAATCCTCCGAAAAAATAAAACCGCTCGCCGCACAGTCACAACTCGAACAGATGATCAAAAAAGCGAACATCCTATATGCACGCGGCAACAAAAAGGAGGCCCTGAACCTTTTCGAGCAGATCGCCACTTTCAGCGCTTCGATATCGAGTTACAATCTGGGTGTAGCGCAGATGAGGCAGGGAAAGTACGAAGAGGCGATCAAATCGTTCAAAAAGGCGATAATCAATGGAGAAAACCGCTGCATAAGTGCAGTAAACGCGGCGGCGAGCGCTCTGCACCTGCACGATAAAAAAAGATTCGAGTATTATTTGCAATTGGCACAAGCCTATCTTCCAGACAGCTACAATTCACCTCTTTACAGTTACCTATATGCAGTTATAAACTACTACCGCGGCAACTATTTCGAAATCCTCAGTGCCGTCGCACATCCTGTAAGCAACGCATACAACAAAAACCTTTCTCGTCTGGGAAGTATCGGATATACCGTTTTCGAGCGTCCTTTAAAAGCGATAGACCTGATGGAGATCGAGCCTGCAGCCAATGAATTTCTATTGCTGGGCCAGATGTATGCCAGAATCGGTGACTATACGGTGGCTACCCAATACCTGAAACGAGCGGCCGAAAAATCGGAAAAGTCCGTTAAAAGCCTAAAAGCGCTGGCTCTTGTAGAGTTGAAGAACCAGATGCCCGCACACGCCGCCAAACTCCTAAAAAGACTCAAAACAGATTTCAAAGGCAAAGGGCTGGAGCTCTACCCTGTCAAAACCGAACTATCTGCGGCCGTATATGACATAGATGCGGCCCAAAGACGCTTTAGTGCAGAGAGTATCCTGATGCCGCCGCAGGCATACAAACTATTTTTTGAATTTGCGCCATTCAAGGTTTTCGATGCCACTCAGACGATCAATTTCATCAAAAAAGGAAATGCCGCGATATATGTGGAGGAAGATAAAGAGGCAGCGAGAATTCTTTCCCGAAGCTCATCGCTCTCACATGCCAATCTTCAAATATCCAAGGCGATCAAAGCTGCGATCGACCACCATATACGCATTGCCAATGCCATTTTGAGAAAGGCTCTCGAACGCTACCCCAACCACTCGATTCTTCACTACAATCTGGGGCTTACATATGCGCAGATAGGCAACTATTCCAAGGCACACGAGCACTTTCTGCGCAGCTACCACCTCGATTCGGCAAACTATCTTTCGGCAATTTTCGCTCTGATGTGCGAGCAACTTATCGGAAAACCCATTCCGCAAGTGGAGCAGTTCGTAAGTGACGACTTGACACAGATGCTCAAGCCTACGACATTGCAATCTTTTTACAAAACTCTTTTTTTTATATACAAAGGCAATATTGCAGCCGCTTCCAAATGGCTCTCTACTCCGCATGGAAACCGTCCCATCTACCTACTCACCGATATTTTGGTGGCTGCAAACGAAGGAGCGTGGGAACGGGCCAAAAAAAGCGCCGAAAAGCTTAGAAACTACATGGGGGACGAGGTGCTTCCACACATGCTTTACCTGCAAATCGCATATCGCCATCTGAAAATCAAACGGTTTAGTATCCAGGCCCAAAAATATCTAAAAGAGCATCCGCTGAATCTGGATGCCGTCTATTACGGCAGCGCTTTTACACGTGAAAACTATATCACGCTTCGCTTCGTCACGGGAACACTCTACACATTCAAAACCAGACTGGAGGAGAAACTTCTCGGAGAGATGGAAGATCCTGCAGGCATTATCGAAGCGCTTGGGCTAACCGACATATATCTACAGGCTTACGAAGAGGCTTACCAGCTTTTCAATCAGCTGGTGGACAAATACGGCCATGACGACAGCCGAACTCTCTTTCTGTCCGCCGTAGCGGCCGTAGGAGCGAAACATCCCGCCAACGCATCGGCTCTTCTGGAGCTCGCGAAATTGACAGACCCCAACAATCTGGAAAGCCGCTACGCACTGGGGCTTTTGTATATGCAACAAAAAAATTATGACGCCGCCATCATACAGTTCGAAAAGATACCCAACGGCGCTTTCCGCTCGGACTATTTCGATTTCGATATAGCATCCAGCCAGCCTTCGGGCTAAACTCCCTCGCAGTTATCTATCTGGCACCCTGAAGGGAGCATGGATAGGTAGCTGTTCAAAGCCCCGATATACGCCTTGGCGCTGGCAAGCATCGTATCGATACTCAGGCCGTGCCCGATAACGGCGCTGCTCTCATCGTCGAATTTGACGTTTACGACTACCTTAGCCAAAGCATCCTTTCCCTGACTTACCGCTTCTACGCGATAATCCTTCAGCAAACCGTGGTGCCCGCTGATACGGTCGATCGTCTTGAAAATCGCATCTATTGTTCCATCCCCTATACCTGCATCGGTAATCTCTTCGCCATCATGGCGTATCGTCACGGCCGCACTGGGAACACCCGACGAGCAGTCGGCTATCTGCAATCCCACCAGCTCGAAAGCCTGCGGAATATTGGTGATCTCGCTTGCGATCAACATTCGAATATCGTCGTCGAAAATCTCTTTTTTCTTGTCGGCCAATACTTTGAAACGCTCGAAAGCTTTCTGTAGATCCTCGGGACTCAGGTCGAAACCGAGCTCTTCGATCCGCTCTTTGAAAGCGTGGCGTCCCGAATGTTTACCCAGAACGAGGCGGTTTTTCTCCAAGCCTATATCCTCTGCATGCATGATTTCGTAAGTCTCCTGGCATTTGAGGATACCATCTTGATGAATGCCGCTTTCATGTGCAAAAGCATTTTTGCCCACTATGGCCTTGTTGGGCTGCGGCTCTATGCCGGTAATCGCAGAGACCAGTCTGCTGCTTGGATAGATCTCTTTGGTGTTGATGTTGGTTTCGTATCCGTTGAAAACGTCGGCTCTCGTCTTCATCGCCATGACGACCTCTTCGAGCGCGGCGTTACCGGCACGCTCTCCCAGGCCATTGATCGTGCACTCGACCTGCCTGGCGCCAGCCATTACCGAAAAGAGCGAGTTTGCTACAGCCAGTCCCAAATCGTTATGACAATGGACGGATATTATCGCCCGCTGGCCGACATGCGCATGAAGCTTTCGTATCATCTCTCCCATCTCCTGTGGCAATCTGTAGCCTACGGTATCGGGAATGTTCAGTGTTGTAGCGCCCGCTTCTATGACGGCATCCAAAATCTCTTTCAAAAACTCAATTTCGCTCCTGCCGGCATCTTCGCAGCTAAACTCCACATCTTCTGTAAATGTTTTAGCCAGCTTCACGGCAGACACGGCACGTCTGACCACTTCGTCCGGACTCATTTTCAATTTGTACTTCATATGGATAGGGCTTGTAGCTATGAAGGTGTGAATTCTTTTTCGCTTCGCCTCCATAAGCGACTCGCCTGCCTGGATGATATCTTTATCGACCGCGCGCGCAAGCGAGCAGACGGTACTTTTATCGACGACTTCACAGATTCGCCGAATCGCATCGAAATCTCCCGGGCTCGCTGCAGCGAATCCCGCTTCGATTATATCGACGCCAAGCCTTTGAAGCTGTGTAGCTATTTTAATCTTCTCTTCCGTATTCATCGATGCACCGGGGCTTTGTTCGCCGTCGCGCAGTGTCGTATCGAAAATATATACTCTTTTTTTATCGCTCATCATATTTTCCTTTGGTTGTGACGCTTTTTATAATTTTTGAGATTTAAAGTCAAATTTCTGGGCAGAGCGGTAGGAGAGTGTTTTTGATTTCGATTTTGGGCAGATATTTTATCGACTTGATGCGGCCTACATCTGTAGAATGCATAACCTCTCCTTGTATTGTAGTGAAGAAATTATACCACACCGGAATCTATCGGACTCCACTGCGTGAAATATTTGCTTTCAGTCTCTTTTTAAAAACTCTTGCGTTTTCTATAAACCAGCATATAAAAAGTGCGGACAAGGCCCCACAAAATATAGAGTGAAATCAAAAGCGTCAACCCCTCTACCGGATACAGATATAGAAGTGAAACGAAAAGGATCAGTAAAAGCAGCGTCTTTGTGACGATAGGTTTTTCGAGTCTTATCTTTTTGAAGCTTGGATACCGGATGTTGCTCACCATCAGCAGCGACACAAAAAGCATCCCTCCCAAAAGCGCACCGCCCATCTGCTGTAAAGATGGATATCGAAGAAACATCAAAATCCACACCGCGACAAAGATGGCGGCGGTAGGGATCGGGACCCCGATAAATACGGTCGGATCGGTATTGGGGCTCATGACATTGAAGCGGGCCAGGCGAACCGCCCCAAAAATAATGAAAAGCGCCATAACCAATACGCCAAAACGGCCATAATGACAACCTATAAATTGATAGGCAAGAAGCGCCGGCGCCACGCCAAAGGCCACAATATCCGCGAGAGAATCAAACTCGATACCGAATTTGCTGGTCGTTCTGGTAAGTCTGGCGACGCGTCCGTCAAGACCATCGAACAAGAGCGAAAGAAATATCAGCCACGCCGATTTTTCATACTCTCCATGAAGTGCGGCGACCATCGATACGACGGCGACAAAGATGGATGCTGCAGTAAAAAGGTTTGGAAGCAGATAGATGAGCCCGAAGCGATTGCGTTGCATGGAAAATCACGCGCGGGCGATAACGGATACTCCGCCCATTACGCGCTCGCTCGGCGCCACTTCACTTTGGATAGTTTTTGGAATTTCAACAAAGACGACTCCTTGTATGAGCTGCCCTTGCAGATCACCCTGCGCGATTGCGCCCGGGGAGGCAAAAATTGGCAATTTCCAAGCAAGCGTTCCGCATCGCAACTGCATACGCAATATATTTTCGCCCCAGCGGTACCGAAAGCCGCCCTGCTCATTGAGTCTTTTGGAGAGCGGTTCGTCCAAAGGCAGAAATAGACCGTGTAAAATATGGGCCTCGATCACCTCTCCTGCCACCGGAGCCCATACGGCTGAGGAGTCCCAAATTCCTTTGCGGATAGATATTGTCACTTTATCGCCCGACTCCTCGACCGACTCGATCACACCGTCAACCGGAGAAATTACCGTATCGTCGGCTTTGATGATAGGTGCACGTTCTGGAACATAATGAAAAAAAGTCCATATCAAAGCGCCAAATACCAACGCTATATTGAAAAGAAATTCATCGCTGACGACAAGAATGGCAAGCACTACCGCCCACACCATCGCGATACCACCCATTGCAGAAGGCATCAGAACGGTTCGCTTTCCATCCATCAGGATTCGCCTTCGTCGTTTTTGCCCGATTCCGATCTATCGCCACTCTTTTTTTCATCCTCCTCTTTTTCACAGACGAGCTTGGAGGGAATCCCCGCTTTTTTCTCGAAATCGCGAATAATTTTTCGTACCATCTTGCCTTCGATGGTTTCTGCTTTAAATAGCTCTTCGACAATCTCTTCGATCGCTTCGCTATACTCTTTGAGGCGCGCGACAACGTGACGATATCGTTCGTTCAGGAAACTCCTGATAAACTCGTCCATCTCTTCGGCTGTCTTTTCACTATAGTCTTTTTGACTCATTCCTCCGCCGAGAAACATATTGGTCTGTTTTTCAAGCACCATCAATCCCGCCACGTCGCTCATTCCATAAAGTCCGACCATCGCCTTGACTATATCAGTAGCGCGCTCGAGGTCGTTGCTAGCACCTGTCGATATCTCTTTTATAAAGACCTCTTCGGCTGCACGCCCTCCAAGCAGCGTATCTATCTCCGCCACAAGTTCGTGCTTTTGCATCAGATACTTGTTCTCTTCCGGCGTATTTAGCGTATAGCCCAGGGCAGCGAGTCCACGTGGGATAATGGAGACTTTGGAGACCTTTTTGGCTCCCGGTGTAGTCTCTGCAACCAGAGCGTGCCCGCTTTCGTGATAAGCCACGATCCGCTTCTCTTTTGGAGAGATGCGACGCGATTTTTTCTCAAGCCCGGCTATTGCCCGCTCTACCGCTTCGAGGAAATCTTCCTGCTCCACCTGCTCTTTGTTTTTCCGTCCCGCAAGAAGCGCAGCCTCATTGACGATATTGGCCAGATCCGCCCCCGCAAGGCCTGCCGTGAGTCGCGCAATCTCTTCGAGATCGATATTGGGTGCCATCTTGATATGCTTGACATGCACCTTCAGGATCTTTACACGGCCTTCGAAATCCGGTTTGTCGACCAGCACCTGCCTGTCAAAGCGTCCCGGTCTAAGAAGCGCAGGGTCCAGAACTTCCGGTCGGTTGGTGGCTCCAAGCACGATGATCGGGGTATCGGAGCTGAAGCCGTCCATTTCGGCCAATAGCTGGTTAAGCGTCTGCTCGCGTTCATCGTTCCCGCCGATTTGTCCACTTGCCGCACGGCTCTTTCCGATGGCATCGATCTCGTCTATGAATATGATGGCGGGAGCCTCTTTTTTGGCCTGCTCGAAAAGATCGCGCACGCGCGCGGCACCGACGCCTACGAACATTTCGATAAAACTGGATCCGCTCACGGAAAAGAAGGGGACATTCGCCTCACCAGCAACCGCCTTGGCAAGAAGTGTTTTACCTGTACCGGGAGGGCCCACGAGAAGCACGCCTTTGGGAATCTTGGCGCCCAGGCGGATATACCGCTCCGGATATTTCAGAAAGTCAACGATCTCCTTGACCTCCTCTTTGGCCTCCTCGACACCTGCCACATCGTCGAAAGTCACATTCGGCTTTTCGGAATTTACGAGCTTTTTGGCGCTCCCCATCCCGAGTATGCCGCCGCCCATATTTTTTTGCATGCGGCTCGCCAGAAACATCCATATTCCAAAAAAGATCAGTATGGGCAATACCCATCCGAAAATCACTTCGCCTATCCAGTTGTTTTCGGTATATCCACTATATTCGACACCCATTTTATCGAGTAGAGGAATCAGCGTGTTGTCTTCGCCTACTTTTTTGGCGATATAGAGGGTTTTGTATCCCCCCTCTTCCGAAATGGCCTTTATCGAAGTCTGTCCTATGGAGACGAATTTGATCTTGCCCGACTTGATCATCTTTTTTAGATCGCTGTATGGAATCGTTTTGGTCTGCGTCACCGGAGCCGTACCCATAGCGGCAGGGTTATGTGCTCCGAATTGCCCCTCTTGCGTATCGATGAAACTCTTGAAGAGCACAATGATCAGCAAAGAGAAGATAGCGAATGTCAGCAGAGGATTTTTATTGAAAAAATTCTGATCGTCCGGATTTTTCTTTGGTTTTTTATCCGCCATTTTTATCCTTGTTTTCTGTAGATTTTGGTCCGCCACTCGTTTTTGGCGATCGTTTCAAGAAGCTCCATATCTCCAAAAGCTTCTTCGACGGAAGCCTCTTTTGTATCGAGGATTCCCGAAAGGAGCAACAGTCCACCTGGTTTGGTCCTGCTTTTCAACTCTTTTGCAATCATCCGAAGCACATCGGCTACGATATTGGCGACAACGACATCGTACGATTTGTCGCTATTCATCACCGAGCCTTCCCAGATCGCCTCTGGAGCCTGGTCGTTGAGCGCGAAATTCTTCCGGGCGTTTTCCACCGCCAACGGATCTGTATCGCATGCATCCGCCCTTGCGCCGAGCATCGCCGCCGCAATCGCCAAAATTCCACTGCCGCAACCTACGTCCAAAACGGCATCTTCGGGCTTTACATACCTGCCGATAGCTTCGAGGCAGCTGGCAGTAGTTTCGTGGTGGCCCGAACCGAATGCGAGTGCCGGATCGATCATGATGTTTCTTTTTCCCTCTTTGGGCGACTCCCAGCTTGGATAGACATAAAAATCGTCAACCTCCACCGGATCGATCGCCTCACGATACTTGGCGATCCAGTCTATATTCTCTTTCGTCTGAAGTGTCGTATCAACCCCGATATCTTCACCCAGCTTTTCTCCAAGGGCTTTGGCGAAAACCTCCACTCCCCATGCCACATCTTCAAGCGGCTCCTCGGAGCGCAGAACAAGAGAATCTTCGCCTACTTCGATCGTATCCGGAAAGAGCGTCTGGACAAAATCCAAGAAAAGATCGATATGCCCTGCTGGACGAATAGTTAGTTCGTGATAGGTCTCTTGCATCAATCATTGGCCCCAAGCACAGCTTCGAGCTTCTCCTTGAGCACCTGAGGCGTAAATGGTTTCACGATATAGTTGTTGACTCCCGCTTTCAGTGCCGTAATCACTTCGGTCTTTCCGCCCTCCGTAGTCACCATTATGATCGGAATATCTTCAAACGCCGAATCCGAGCGCACTTTTTTGACCAGCTCCAAGCCGCTCATATTCGGCATATTCCAATCTGTAATAAGCACCCCTATGTCATCTTTGTTCTGGCGCATAACATCCCACGCCTCCACGCCGTCTGCCGCTTCGAGCAGATCTTTGTAACCGAGCCGGTTTAGAGTATTTTTGATAATCCGGCGCATTGTCGAACTATCGTCAACCACCATTATTTTCAATATCTATCCTTTGTATAATTTCTGTTTTCCATATGTAGCCATATTTTATCCATTGCTGCATTCAAGGAAGTTTAAGACTTGGTACCGGTCAAGCTTCGGCTTCTTGAGAACGTATCCACGCAAAAGCCTCGGCCAGATCGAGTGTGCCTTCATAAAAAGCCTTTCCTATGATCACACCGGCAACTTTGCCTGTATTTGCAAGCGCTTCTATATCGCGCATGTCTCGCACACCTCCACTTGCAATCGTATCGATACCGCTTGCTTCGGCGATGCTAACGGTAAAATCGACATTTACGCCAGAAAGTGTACCGTCACGCCCCACATCTGTGCAGATGATAGCTTCGACGCCACAGTCGGCGAACGCTCGAGCCAACTCGGTAGCCTTCATATGGCTCACCTCGGCCCAACCTTCTACCGCTACGTATCCGTCGATCGCATCGATTCCCACGGCTATCGGGTATTTGGCGGCCATATCTTTCACGAAATCCGGATTTTTGACGGCAATAGAGCCCAAAATCAGCCTGTCGATCCCGATATCAAGATAGCGCTTGATCGTATCTTCGTCGCGGATTCCGCCTCCAAGCTCCATCTTCAAATCGGAGTTTTTTCTGATCTTTTCGATCTGTTCGAGGTTTTTCGGCTC
>Ga0256842_1003008_pt1 | contig 11576 bp, 11 predicted proteins | sample 4559240metaG_FD_185973 | JGI IMG/M metagenome (GOLD analysis project Ga0256842, IMG submission 185973) | Hydrothermal vent microbial communities from Guaymas Basin, Mexico - 4559-240 | ecosystem: Environmental > Aquatic > Marine > Hydrothermal vents | place: Mexico: Guaymas Basin | collected...
ATATGGTGGATTGATATTATATCACAATTAAAAACACAAGTCAATATTTTGAAATTTTTTTATTATGTAAATATTACTATTTAATAGTATATTTTTCTATAATATCAAATACATATTAATGATACTATATGCTTCTCTCCCTTAGTTACAACAGCACTACTAGGTAACATTAAAATCTCTCTTCTCTCTTTTAAAACTTTAATAGTTGCATAAGAGTTTGGTTTAATTTTCATATTCCTGTTATTGATAACTACTCTAAACTCTATAACTCTATTCTCTAAATCAACCAGAGGGTATATATAATCTATCTTCGCATTATATATCTCTTTATCTCCACTAAAAGTGACCTCTACCATATCACCATTTTTAATAAAATCTCTATCTGCCTCATAAGCTTTTCCTTCTACCCATATAGTAGATAGGTTAGCTATTTTATAAACAGTCATACCTTTTTTTACAGCAGAACCCTCTGTAACCTTTTTATCAATAACTACTCCAGAGTATGAGGAATAAAAAGGTAGATACTTATAAACCTCACGGTATTTTTTTATAGATTTTATATCCTTTTTTGATACATCTAATAGAGTTAATTTTTTCTCTATGATTTTGGCTAAATTTTTATCTACCTTTAATGCACTTAGTAGCTCTATTTGGGCTTTATATACTTTGGGAGTGTATATATCAAAAAGTTTTTTAGATTTATTGACTCTATCATATATATTTGGGGCTGTTATCTCCTACTACAAGTGGCTTTTCAGAAGAGTAGATAACCTCTAAATCACCAACTTTACCACTTTTACTAAATCCTACAGAAGAAGACTCTTTACTACATACTACTAAAAATAGCCCTATTGTCAAAATTGATATTAAATTTAATATCTGTCTCATAATAAATATCCTTATTGCTTTAATAGGGAAATATATTCTTTTTTTGTGTAAAGTGTATGTAAAAAATTGTGTAAAAGATAAGAATGGTAAAATTAACTTATTATTTCTTTATATAACCATCAATTATATTTAAAACATCCCCATTAATCTTTAACTTCAATTCCATAATAGAAAGAGGTAAATTAAAATCTTTCATTTTAACCTCATCTTTTTGGGTAACAAGTAAAGAAGTAGCACCAATTTTTTCTATTTTCTCTTTTAAACTCTTTTCGTCAAAATAGGCATGGTCTTTAAAATATATTTTATCAATAACACCACTAGGTAAAAAAGGCTCTAATCTTTTTGGATTTGATATTGCTGTAACTAGAAGCATTTTATTGGTAGGATTTTTAATATTAACTACTCTTTTAAAATCTCTATCTTCTACTAAATTTAAATCTGCAAAATATTTTGAAAAGTAAAACTCTCTAAATGCTCCTGCTGGAAATGGGAGGTAGTTTTTAATAGTTTTTGGAAAAAGTAGTATCTCAAACTTTTTTATATCTACTCTATTAAAACCATCATCTAAAATAATAACTCTAGCACCTTTTTTTTTGGCTAACTCTATAGCTTCCTTTCTACCTTCACTAACTATAACGGAGGCATTAGGTAAGCTTTTTGCCATAAGCATAGCCTCATCTCCACTTTGAAAGACATCTACTAAAATATCTCCTCTACTACTTACTTCAATAAGCCCTCTACTCTCTCTTCCATATCCACGAGATATAATAAAAACATCTTTATATTTAGAGGCTAAAGCTATAGCAAAAGGGGTTTTTCCACTTCCACCAACAGTTAAATTTCCAATACTAATAATGGGAATATTATAACTCTTTTTAAAAACTATAAGTCGTCTTATTAACATAAAAGAGCCATATATTAAGGATAGAGGAGTTAAAAGAAGTATAAAAGCCCAATCTAAAAGGCTAGGTTTAAAAAAGAGTCTCTCAAAAAAAGAGACTATATTTACACACCTCATTAGATATGTGCATCAGCTACTTTTTTAACAGCTTCACATACTCTATCAACATCACTATCGGTTAGTGACGGATAGATAGGTAAAGACATAACTCTTTGGAAACAGCCTAAAGCTACAGAGTAATCAAATACTTTCATTGAGTATTTACTCTTATAATATTTGGTTAAATGTAGAGGCATAAACTGAACACTTACCTTTACACCCTCTTTTTTAAGCTCATTTACAAAATGGTCTCTATTTTTATCAATCTCAACTATATATAAAGAGCAAATATCACTATCATCTCTTTGTGGAAGTTTTACATGGTTAAGATTAGATAAAGCTTTATCATATTTAGATGCTATCTCTTTTCTTCTTTTAATAGTCTCCTCAATTCCCTCTAAATCAGAAAGACAATATGCTGCATTTACTTGAGACATATCATATTTCCAACCAATATCAACAACATCATAGATATAATCAACATTTCCATAGTTATCACAAGATTTTCTCTGCATTCCATGGAAACCTAAAAGTTCAGCTCTTTGATATATCTTTTTATCATTGGTAACTAACATACCACCATTAATAATAGAGTTACAAAGATGTGGTGCAAAACTAAATACTGTTATATCAGCACCAGAGTTTCCAATCATCTTACCTTTATATGTAGCACCCATTGCACTACTTGCATCTTCAATAACTTTTACTTTGTATTTCTTGGCTAAGGCGTATATTGCATCTAAATTAACAAGCTTTCCTGACATGTGATTTATAATAATCGCCTTAAGCTTTTTACTCTGATTTTTAATCAGTGCTTTCTCTAACTTTTTAAGGTCTAATGTGTAGTTTCTACTCTCTATATCTACAAAAATAGGCTCTGCATCAAAATGTCTTACAGCCTCTGGGACTGATGGAAAAACATTTATACTACATATAACCTTATCTCCTCTTTTAAAATCTAAAGCACACATTGCTAAATGTAGTGCAGAACTCCCACTATTTGTAGATATAGCATAGTTACAACCTATAAAACTTTTAAAAGATTTTTCTAACTTTTTAACTTTTGTATTGTCAGAAAAAGAAAGAACATCATTTACATATTGTGTCGTATTCTCTTGAATTGTCGGTTTAAAAAACTCAATTATATTTTCCATCTTTTTTCACTTTATTTTAATATTTTTATCTTATACTTGCTATTATACAACGAATAATATTAAATATAATTGTAAACAATAGATATTTTATACTATTTTTTTATGTTATTTCTAAAATGGGCTTAAAAATTCACATTTTACTGTAATATTTTAGTATAAATTGTCTAATTGCACTCAACAGTTGCTAATTTTTTAATTTCACTACATGTAAAACCAGCATCTCTTCTTGCTTGAACATTGATATGTGGTCTATGTTTATCTATTAGCTTATACTTTTCTAATATTTTAAAATAAGTATTATAATCTAATTTTCGTTCATTACAAATATACTTAAACCATTTGTCACCTTTTTGGACATGTGAAATCTCTTCTTTATATATAATATCTAAGCTATCAATTAATTTTTTTACTAAAGGTAACTTTCGTCTATTATAAAGTTTTTTAACAATTTGAGGGTTAACATCAAGTCCACTTGCCTCATAATATCTAGGAATTATCGCCATTCTCTCTATAATATCTCCTGCTGTATGGATAGAAGCATCAAATAGTCCAGAGTGAACAGTAAAATCTCCATACTTAAAACCAATCTCTTTTAATAGAGCATTTAACATTTTATAGTGTCTTATCTCATCAAGTGCCACCTCTAACCAATCTAATTTATACTCTTGAGGCATATTAGCAAAACGATATACAGCATCTAGTGCTAAATCTATAGCAGAGTATTCAATATGAGTTATGGCATGAATTAGAGTTCCTAACCCCTCTTTTGTATGGAAATCTTTTCTAGCTTTTAGCTCTTTTGGATTTACTATAGTGCATTTAGTAGCATAAGATGGGTTTTCAAATAAAATAGGGGTAAAATTTTTAGAGGAAATAGATTTATTTTGGCTACAATACTCAAAACATTGTTGTGTCAATTTCTCTTTTTTCTCAATATCAGAAGTTGTAATTGCATTTTCTAGGAGTGTATATAAATTCATGACAATATTATATTATAAAGGCTATTTAATGGAAATTAAAATACAACCAATGGGCGTATATCAGACAAATTGTTATATTATTACTGTTGATAATAAAGATATTATTATAGATGCAGGGGTTGGGGCTACTGATTGGGTTTTAAAAAATATTAAAAATCCTATTGCTATTTTAAATACACATGGACATTTTGACCATATTTGGAGTAATGGTGAGCTACAAACAAAACTAAAAGTTCCTCTATATGTACCAAAAGATGATGCTTTTATGTTAGAAAATGACCCATTTGGACAGGGAACTCCCTCTTCTAAACCTGATGTATTGGTTAATGGTGATGAGGAGTTTAATATAGATGGAGTAAAAGTAAAATATAGACACTTTGCAGGACATACACCTGGAAATAGTATTATAGAGATAGAAGATATTTGGCTAAGTGGTGATTTTCTTTTTGATGGCTCTATTGGTAGATGGGATTTCCCATACTCTAGTGGAGAAGATATGATTAAAAGTTTAGAAAAAGCTATAAAGATAAAAGAAGATTTTACTCTATATACAGGTCATGGAGTGAGTACAACTCTAAAAAAAGAGCAACAGATAATGCCTCAATGGATTAATTATGTTAGAAACAGTATATAGAGAGAAAAACTATTTAAAAATTTTACTTCTCTTTATAATTATTGCTTTTTTTATCCCTTTAGGATTTGTGCCACTTTTTGACCTAGATGAAGGAGCTTTTAGTGAAGCTACTAGAGAGATGCTAGTAGGAGGTGATTATATTACCACCTATTTAAATGGAGAGTTAAGATTTGATAAACCAATACTTATCTATTGGTTTCAACTACTAAGTGTAAAGAGTTTTGGACTTAATGAGTTTGCACTAAGATTGCCTTCTGCCATTGCTGGGGCTTTGTGGGCTTTGGCTATTTTTGAATTTACTAAAAGAGTGATAAATAACAAAACAGCATTTTTTGCTACTATATTTATGATTAGCTCACTTCAAATCAATCTAATAGCAAAAGCCTCAATAGCAGATGCCCTTTTAAATCTATTTATTGCTTTATCTATGTTCTATATCTATCTATATTTTAAAAATAGAGATAAAAAATCTCTATATCTTACCTTTTTATTTATAGGATTAGGAACTCTTACAAAAGGCCCTGTGGCTATTATGATACCTTTTATTGTTAGTTTAATACTGTTTTCAATTAGAGGGGAATTTAAAGAGTGGCTAAAGATGCTATTTAATTTTAAAGGAATTTTAATCTTTTTATTAGTGGCTCTTCCTTGGTATATATTAGAGTATATGGCACAAGGTCAAGCTTTTATTGATGGTTTCTTTTTAAAACATAATCTTAGCCGTTTTAGCTCTGCTATGGAGACTCATAGTGGGAGTATATTTTATTTTATTCCTGTACTAATTATTGGAGTTATGCCGTTTACATATTTTGCACTAAAAGCTATTAGAAATATAAAATCATATTTTAGAGATGATTTAAAATTATATCTTTTTATATGGTTTGCTTTTGTATTTATCTTTTTTTCACTCTCTGGAACAAAACTACCTCACTATATAATTTATGGTTACACTCCACTATTTATTTTAAGTGCCTTATATATAAAAGAGTTTAATAAAAATTGGCTTATCTATCCACTACTAATATTTTTAACTCTTCTTCTCTTTCTTCCTGATATTGCTACAGTTTTTAAAAGTAGTATAAGAGATAAATTAGCAGTTGTGCTTGTGGAAAATGCCTATAGGACATTTGATATTTGGTATAGATTATCTCTTTTAGCTCTTATTATATCACTTATTTTTATGATTATAAGAGATATAAAAAAAGAGACTCTTCTTTTAGGAGTTGGTTTAGTTATGATAGTAGTTGTAAACTTTGTAGCAATTCCTGCTTATGGAAAACTTATGCAACAACCAATAAAAGAGGCTGGATTACTTGCGAAGAAAAGAGGATATAAAAATATAATTATGTATAAAATCAATAATCCATCTTTTAATGTCTATTATGAAGGTTTAGTTTTAAAGCAAAAACCAAATAACGGAGATATACTCTTTACCAAAGTTACAAAACTAAAAGATTTTAAAGAGTATAGAGTTATATATAGAAAAAATGGGTTTGCTTTAATTAAAGTTCTCCTTTAAAAGCCTCAATTTTAGCCCTTTCCAATCAGGCAAAAGATAACTAAGATAGTTATAAAATTCTTTGCTATGATTTAGGTGAATAAGGTGAGATAACTCATGTTTATGTTACTCTTTCACTAATTTATATAGGAGTTTTGACTATGTCAGAGAAATTAAATCAAATAAAAAAAGTTGGGTTTATACTTAGACCTAACTCTCCAAATATCTTATCTCTTTATAATGAGATAAAGTTAAAGTTTGAACGAAGAGATATAGAGGTTTTTTTAGATAGTATATCGGCTAATATGATAGATATAGAGGGTGTGGATTTTAATCTAATGTGTAATAAGGTTGACCTTTTAGTCTCTTTGGGTGGAGATGGAACTTTACTATCTTTGGTTAGAAGAAGTTATGGGTATGATAAACCAGTACTTGGTATAAATGCAGGGAATTTAGGATTTTTGGCTGATACTCCTATAAACTTAGTTGATGAAATGATAGATAGATTAATTGTTGGGGATTATAGAATTGATAATCGTATGTTAATTGAGGGTTATATTGAAAAAAAAGATGGAAGAGAAGATTTTTATGCTTTTAATGATGTTGTAATTACTAGACCTACTATTTCACACATGGTTAAAATTGATGCTTCTATTGATAATGATTGGTTTAATACTTATAGAGGAGATGGACTTATAATATCTACTCCAACAGGCTCAACTGCCTATAATCTCTCTTTAGGAGGTCCTATTATGTATCCTCTATCAAAAGGGTTTATCATGACACCCATTGCTCCACACTCCTTAACTCAAAGACCTTTAGTTGTACCTAATGATTTTACTATTAATTTAACATCTCCTGACGAGTTAGTTGTGATGGTTGATGGACAAGATAACTATACTCTAAAAGCTACAGAAAAACTTGTAATTGGTGGGGCTAGTATAAGTGCTAAACTTTTACATAAAAAAGAGCATAGCTATTTTGCTGTTTTAAGAGAAAAACTATCTTGGGGCGATGAGTAATGGTTCATAGAATTTATCTAAAAGATTTAATTTCATTTGAAAAAGCAGAGCTAGAGTTAGATAAAGGATTAGTTGTATTCTCAGGTCCTAGTGGTGCTGGAAAATCTGTTTTAATGAATGCTGTATTATCATCTTTTGGATATGGAGTGGCTGAAGCTAAGTTGTGTGAAATATCTATTGATAAACCTTTAGGATTAAAGAGTGAAGCTTATGAGCTTGAAGATGAGATAATAATTAAAAGTATTAAAAGAGATAAAATAAGATACTATTTAGATGGACAAAATATCTCTAAAAAGACTTTAAATTGTCTATTTAAACCATTTGTGCAGTTTTTATCAATCCGTGATAAGAGTATATTTAAAAGTAGTGAGCTTATAGAACTTATAGACAACTCTCTATCTTCTAAAGATAAAGTTTTTAAAAAGTTATTAAAAGAGTATAAAAATAGATTTAATAACTATAAACTCAAATTAAAAGAGCTAAATAAAATAAAAAGTGATGAGTTAAGATTAGCTGAACTTATAGAATTTACAACTTTTGAGATAGAGAAAATAGAGTCAATAAATCCTAAAATTGGTGAAGATAAGGAGCTACTTAAAATAAAATATCAATTATCAAAAATAGATAAGATAAATGATGCTCTAAATCAAGCAAATAGTATTTTTGAGTTTGAAGAGATAGTTGATGAGGTCTATAGACTGTTAGATAAAGATAATAGTTATTTTGTGGAGATGATGAACCAACTTAGAGCAGACTTTGAAGATATTGAGATATTAACAGAAGAGTTAAATGGGGTTGATATTGAAGAGGTTTTAGATAGACTTGAAAAAATATCATATCTTAAAAATAGATATGGAGGAGTTAAAGAGGCTTTAGATTATGTAGAGGCTAAAAGAAAAGAGTTAGATGGATATAAAAATATTAAACAAGATAAGAGTTTTTTAGAAGCATTTTTATCTATGGAGTTTAATGAACTTATGACAGTTGCTAGTAGAATTAGTCAAGCTAGAAAGAGGGAGAGTTTAGTTTTAGAAGAGAAACTTCAAAAGTATCTTCTTGAACTAAAATTACCTGCCATTAAATTTATCTTTAATTCCATATCTTTAGATGAGTTAGGTTGTGATAAGATAGACTTAGATTTAAATGGTTCAAAAGCATTAACACTTAGTGGAGGTGAGTTTAATAGAGTTCGTTTAGCTTTAATGGTTGTATCACTATCTAATATAAAAGATAGTGGAGTTTTAATTTTAGATGAGATAGATGCAAATGTAAGTGGAGACGAGTCTATAGCTATAGCTAATATGATATTTAAACTCTCATCAGTATATCAAATTTTTGCCATATCTCATCAAGCTCATTTAGCATCAAAAGCCAATCAACATATTTTAGTAGCTAAAAAAGATGGAAAGAGCCAAGCTATATTATTAGACAAACAAGGTAGAGTTGATGAGATAGCACGGATTATTGGTGGTGAAAGACCTAATAAAGAGGCAGTTTCATTTGCTATTAGACTATTAAGGGAAGAAAAGGAATATTAAGTTCCTATCTAACCTCTAAAAATCCATCTGCTATAAACTCACCATTACTATTTCGTTTACCTTTAATACTACTATCATCAAAACTAATAATATCTTTTCTTATATTATAGCTTTTTTTATTCCATGAGTTATTATCTTGAAAGCTATATTTATCTATATAGTTTTTTCCAGAATCAAGATTTATATTGCCTATTAGATTATGATTTGTTAAAATAAACTTATAGCCAGATTTACCATTATTCCATGATATATTTTTAACTAAAGTTATAGCTACTTTATTATCATTTGAATCAAATCCTCTACCTCTATTATTCCAAGCTTTACAGTGTGTTACAATATGTGCATCTCTTGCATGACCACTTCTATTGTGAACTCCTAACTTAAATCCATTTCCATCACCTTGAAAATCTCCTTTGTTCCAAATATCTTTTCCATTATCATAAGCTAAACAGTTTGTAAAAGATATAGGATTTCCAGCTTCCCAACAATCAAATCCATCATCAGAGTTTCCCCAACTTCTACAGTTTATAAATCTATTTCCAACTCCAACAAAAGGCGTAGGGTCTGTTTTATGTCCTACTATTACAAAACCATCTGCATGTTGACCATGGCTATTGACATCAAAGTTATGATATGAGTCACAATTTACAATAGTATTATATTCAGCACCATCACTCATAACAAATCCACTATAGTAGTTATCATGAAGAGATAAATTTTCAAATCTATTATGAGATGCTCTTGACTTTACATATAATCCATTTGCACTATTTTTTATTTCAAAATTTTTAAAAATAAGCCAACTACCTGTAACTATAAATGAGTTATTTGAGTGGTTTTGATTTAAATTATATACCTTATTATCTCCATAAGTTCCCACAAAAGATACCTTTTCACCATTGTAACTTTGAAAAGTTATAGGCTCTTCTCTTGTTCCACTTATAGATATTCTATTCTTTATAGGATAAGTACCACCTCTAATATTAACTATATCTCCTGCTTTTAAAAGAGTTGTGGCTTTTTCAATACTTTTAAAAGGCTTTTCTTTAGTTCCACTATTTCTATCATCTCCATTAGAGGCTACAAAATAGATACTATTTGCCTCTAATGAGATAGCTAGTAGCAATCCAAATATTAATTTAAGCATAATAATTTTCCTTTTTTAATTTATATTACATATTCTATCATACTTAATATTATTTTAAATTAAATTACTAATTTTATAGTAAAAGTTACATTTCTAAAACTTCTACCTTAATATGTCCACTCCACTCATCAGATACTATATTATAAACTCCATTAACTAAATCAATAAAAATTTGACTTTTACTAAGTGTCTCTTTAGAACTAGTTGATACCTCATTTATATTATATTTTGTACTTCTATCTATTTCAAATGCTTCTATTTCAACTTGAAGTCTATTTTCATCTTCTAATACAAAATCATCAAATAGAATTTGTTCAAACTCTTTTTTTTGCCCTTTCTTTTTATAGTGATGAATTGGCAGTGTTCCACCATTATAAACCCTTTCTGATATGGCATTATCTATGCCCCATCTCTCTTTAGCTTTTGGAGAATAGATATTATTAGCAAAAACAATTTCAGCATTTTCATTAATTGTAGGTGTAATTCTCTCATGTGGTCTATTTACTGTAGCATCAATTAAAGTAACTCTAACTCTCTTTTTTGCTTCTAAATTGGCTGATATAGTAGCATATACGCTACTACTATCATTAATACTAACATGGTCTATATGTATTAGGGTGTGAGATGGAACTTGAATATAGTTCTCTATTTTTCCAAAATATGTATCTTTTACTAATTGAAATCCATCATTTGGTTGAAATCCTCCATGTGTTGGTAGTATATATTTAAGTCCTAATCCATCATCTTTATCAGCATCTGTTAATGAGATTTGACCGACTAAAATATCTTTGTAGTATGGACTTTTCATAGTATCTCTTTCCATTGTAAGATTAGCTTCTATCCACTCATATTTCATCTGTTGTGTCTCTGGAGATTTAGCAAAAAAAGCATCTACAACATTTTTTATTGCACTACTTTCAATATTTTTAAGTTTACTTGCTACATAATTTCCACGAATAACACCTTCTGTGCTTATCCATTTTTCTATTTTTTTATCTAAAGCTAAATTTTCAATATTTTTTTCAATCATATATCTAGTAATTAAAGAACCCATACTAGCACTTATAATATTTATCTTTTCAGCTCCTGTCTCTTTTAAAACAAACTTTGCATACTTTGCAACAATTAGTGCATATCTTGGAATTCCATTTATACTACTATTTATATCTTCTATATCTTTTTCTGTATAGTAATTTGGTGGTCTATTTCCATAATACTCAACACCTGTTATAATATTTGAATAGTTATCTTTATTATAATTATCTAATGTTGGGTCTTTTGTATATTCAGATAATTTTTTTGTAAAGTCACTACTATATATATTTCCATATATATCATCTCTATAATATCCATCATTTTTAAATCCATGAACATATATTGTAACTGTCTTTTGACTATGTTTAAAAGCTGTATTATGTTTTAACTCTTCTTTTGGTTCTGGAATAGCATTATCTCCATTACCACCTCCACATGCTGTAAAAAGTAATACTATAGTAATTAGCAAATATCTATATTTCATTTCTATCCTTTGTTAAATTTTATTTTTGATTATATCATTTTGGACTTAAACTCTTTTTTGCTAATCTAATAGAGTCACCAAAACTAGCACAAAATAAACAATGTTCTAGCTGTAACTATAAATAATTATTTAAATTACTTATAGTCAGGCAACCCTGTAATAGTCTTCAAGAATAAATTTTATAGATTCTTTTTTG
>Ga0256842_1003009_pt1 | contig 11576 bp, 15 predicted proteins | sample 4559240metaG_FD_185973 | JGI IMG/M metagenome (GOLD analysis project Ga0256842, IMG submission 185973) | Hydrothermal vent microbial communities from Guaymas Basin, Mexico - 4559-240 | ecosystem: Environmental > Aquatic > Marine > Hydrothermal vents | place: Mexico: Guaymas Basin | collected...
TTCAATGGATAGGCCTGGGGCCATTCCAGATCTCAAGCCAGAACCTTACGAGTCTCTGACAAAAATCTCAACAGAGATCCAATCACATACCAACATCCCAGTCAACATAATATCTCGAATCCCACAGGCCAACACCCCTCAAAGGACTCAACCAAAAATTTCGTTAAATAGCCGCATATTAAGTACCCTACAACGCAGGCCATCGGATAAGCATGAATTATCCCATGCGTTGGGCGTATCGCAAGAGACCATAGATAAAATTCTAACAGAATTGGAATCCAAAGGTCTGGTCGTAAAGATGACGTTGAATAACCGTATCCTCTTTAAGAGGAAACATGATATCTGATAAAACTCTCTACTATATTTCGCAACATCTTCTCATCCTTCCAAGATAACTTCACTGATAAGGCCTTAGTCAGAGGCAAGGTCTCTATCATTCGCATCGCTTTAACAATCCCAGGAGAAATTCTTATCGCACTTGAATCCCTATCCTTGCATCTATCACAAAGCAATCCCCCTTCCTGATGACTAAACCAAACTTGAGACATCCCCCGTCTCATACATACAAGACATCCGTCAATATAGGGTCTAAACCCCACCAATGCCAAAAGTCTAATGCGAAAGGTCCGCACCAAAAGAGCAGGATCAACTCGGCCTACTTGTTTAAGACAATCTAAAAGGGTTAAAAATAATTCAGGATTGGGTTGATTGGCCGGACTAACTTTGTCTACCAAGTTCATCATCTTCCCGGCTATCCAATAATCACGACGGTCAGCCTTAGGCAGGCAATACTTTATCAAATTACACTGCGAAATTAAGTGCAGATTGGAATGGCGTGAAGGATAAAATACAACCTCATTAAGGGTAAACAGGTCCACTGAAGAGGCAAACTTTTTGGGGTCTTTTCGAATACCTTTTAATATACCGTTAAACTTTCCATGAGTAGGTGAAAAGAATACAGCAATCAACGATGTCTCTCTTATCGGAAATCGTCGCAGGACCAAGGCCTCAGTCTTTTGTATTGCCATCGTCAGGGAATATACCTGCTTTAAATTGTCTCACTATCTTCTCTATATATGCCCTTCTTTCCAATGAGGTCGGATGTGTACGCCAAAAAGACTCTATCATACTCTCAGGGACCTCAACCGCAAATCTCTCCCATATATCCTTACCGACATCTATATCATATCCTGCCCTATAAGCCAAATAAAGGCCCCAATAATCGGCCTGCATCTCCAATTCACGTGAATAGCCACTGGTTACTGCATCCCTGCCCATACCTGCCAATACAGAACCCAAACCAGGCAAAACCTCCTCCAATTTATTGGATAAAATGGTTCCAAACAAGCCCGAGACCAAGTCCACCCCCATATGTTGCACATGGTGGGCTAAAAGGATATGGGCAATCTCATGTCCCAAGACTACAGCCAATTCATCGTCGCTTTGAAGAAACCTCATCATACCATAGGTCACTATGACTGCGTTTGGCGTAGCCATAGCGTTTATCTCAGCATCAGAAGACATATAAAAATCTACCTGTCTCGGTCTGCTATCTACCTTTACCATACGAGGAAAGATCCGTCCTTCTGACCAAAAATCAAATTGAACAAATCGGCCGGGTATTAAAGTAGAAAGGACCTTCTGATACTCCTGACAAGACTTTACCCGATAACCATTAACAGCCAACAACACCGTCCCAGGCTCCACATCCAGTTTTTCGCAAGAAGTGCCTTCCACCTTTTCAACTATCACTGGATACCTGCCCTCTGGAAGGCCAAAAGCAGACCGAACTTGTTCATCTGCATCAACTACTAAAAGGCCTACATAGGGATAGTTTCCTTGACGAAACCTCGGGGGGATGTACTGTAAAAGGTGATAACCAACTGAAACTACCCTTCGCCATAATGAAGCACGATACCTAAAAGCACGGCCAACTAATCTTGACTCATATTCTCTAACCTCATCCGGTGTGGCCCTTGGGCCCTGATAGACACACCCTCCCAAGCAAATTAAGGCCAAAAGTAATAACCAACATCTTCGAGACAAAAGGCATCCCATAGTATCTCCCTAACCTCAGTCTCCCCTACATCCATTACTGAAAAGTGGTAATTATAATCCTTTCTACGTAAATGATTGTTTATAAAATGTATTGCCGTCTTTACAATTTTTTTCATCTTATCGCGAGTAACACTTTCAAGTGCCGTCTCAAAAGAACCCTTGGAGCGGTGCCTAACTTCAACAAAATAAATATCTCTTCCCCGCTTGACGATTATATCTATTTCACCCCCTCTAATCCGATAATTACGTGCTAAGATATCAAAACCAGAATGAGATAAATAATCACAACCTATATTTTCGTAGATATTTTCTACCACAATCTCATCTGCACAACTGGTCTATAACTTCGCCGATGAACCCGACAAGGACCAAACTGATCAATCGCCTTTAAATGTTGAGCAGTTGCATACCCTTTGTGATCAGCAAATCCGTATTCAGGATATAAACAATCCAGGCCAAACATAATATAATCCCTTATCACCTTTGCCAAGATAGAGGCACAAGATATCTCGAGGACATATTTATCTCCCTTAATAACTGGCCTGCAGCGGCCATTTATTGAAACTGGTAAATCAAAGGAATCTTTTCCATCAACCAAGACTAATAATTTTCTTTGTCGCAGTTGAGGATACTTATCGAGCAATATTGTCAACGCCTCAGACATACCAGAAAGAGTTGCTCTACGGATATTCAGACGGTCTATTGCATAAACATCTATTATTGAAACCGACCAGTAAAGGTTCTCAACTATAAATTTAAATGCTCTCTTACGTTGGGCAAAAGAAAGGGATTTAGAATCATTTAGCCTGATTGGAGGCCTATCAACTCCCTCTTTCCATGACACGCAAGCACAAACTACTGGCCCAGCCAATGGACCACGCCCCGCTTCATCTACACCAACCACTACTTCCCCCACGATCCCCCCTATTCACAATGTAAACATCAAAACAAATCTTCACCCGTCAAATGGTTATATATCTGGATATACCTTCCCCGAGTATTCTCCACCACATCTGCAGGAACTTCTGGACCTGGAGGGGCCTTATCCCAATCCAAAGAATTCAGATAATCCCTGACAAACTGTTTATCAAAACTTTTCTGAGATCTGCCTTCTTCATAATCCTCTACATACCAAAACCTGGAAGAATCAGGGGTAAGAACCTCATCCACTAAATAGATATTCTCATCCTCATCCAACCCGAACTCAAACTTGGTATCAGCAATAATAATCCCTCGAGAGAGGGCATAATCTCTTGCCTTAGAATATAACTTTATACTAATATCTCTTATCTTCTCAGCCAACTCCCGACCGATCATCAATACTACATCTTCAAAAGTTATCTCCTGATCATGGCCTTGCTCGGCCTTGGTAGTAGGAGTAAATAATGGCGGCTCAAGACGTTGAGATTCCTTAAGACCACTGGGCAACTTTATACCGCTTATCATTCCCGTACGTTTATAACTCTTCCAACCAGAACCAGTAATATATCCTCTAACTATGCACTCTATAGGCAAAACCTTATATTTTCTCACCAACATCGAACGATTTTTAAGAATATCCTCGTATTTCTTTAACTCAGGATACATCCAGACGATTGTTGAAGAATAACTGGTTACCAGATGATGCTTTATATCTTCTGAGAAGAAATCAAACCAAAACCTACTCATCATAGTAAGTATCTTTCCCTTATCAGGGATAGGCGTGGGCAATATCACATCAAAGGCTGATATCCTATCAGTAGTTACTAACAAAAGATGTTCTCCCAGATCGTAGACATCTCTTACCTTGCCTCGCCTCAAAATCCCCACATCAAAATTTGTTTCCTTTATCGCCATATCCCACCAACTTTTTACAACGTATTTACCGTCTTGGAACAACTCTTCCTCATCAAGGACCGCAAAACTCCAGAAGGCTCCATCTCCCAAAATTCATCTACCTCCTGACACATAGACTCAACACACCTTTGCCAAAGGGTAGGAGAAGTTAGTTGGCGTTTTAAAAGTGACTTTGCCTCTTCACCTGAGTCTATCTTTTCTCCGCTTATACTACTAAATACCAAAATTCGTGGATCATTAAACTTGACTTTATCCAACTCCTCATTAAACCTTTCCTGGGCATCTGACATAAGAGGACTGTGAAACGCCCCAGCAACAGATAATCTCACTATCCGCTTAGCCCCCAAATTTTTAAGCCGCTCCTCTACTATCCCTAACTCCTCTAATCTCCCAGAGACCACTATCTGCCCAGGTGCGTTAAAATTAGCAGGATAGACATCTAATCCATCACAGGCATCTCTAACCTTCATTTCATCTAAACCAATTACAGCGCTCATACCTGAAGATACACGTTCACTGGCCTCTTGCATTAACCTCCCCCGCAAATCTACCAACTTTACTGCCGTCGGAAAGTCAAAGACTCCAGCCGATAGTAATGCCCCATATTCCCCTAAACTCAGTCCAGCAGTCGCATAGATTTCTTTGTGAACAGAATCCCTAAAATAACAGAATGAAATCCAACTCACGACAAGAATTGCTACCTGACACTTATCTGTTCGATCTAAGACCTCTTTGGGACCAGATTCTATAACCTTTCTGACATCCCAACCCACCAAATCGCTTGCCTCTTCCAGAAATCTTTCCAACTTTGAATCTTTCTCAAGCAGAGAAAGTCCCATACCTATCTTTTGGGCCCCCTGCCCTGGGAAAAGCGCTGCAATTCTCAATTTTCCCCCCCTATATTTACCTTGAGATTTCCCAACTCCTTAAGTATCCTATCGTTCACCTTTCGTTTTATCTCCTTAACCGCTACCATTATGGCATTACGAACCGCTCGGGCATTAGATCTGCCGTGTCCAATAATACAGACTCCATTTATTCCCAGCAAGAGTGCTCCACCATATTCAGAATAATCGATCTTCTTCTTCAATCTCTTGTAAGCAGGCAATAAAAATAAAATAGCCCCTATTTTCGTCCACCAAGAAGATTCATATATCTCCTGTTTAAGCAACTTAACAACCGCCTCAGCCGCACCTTCAGAGACCTTCAAGACCGCATTACCAACAAATCCATCCATCACCACTATATCGACAACGCCCTTGAATATATCTTTACCTTCCACATTGCCCACGAAATTCAATCCAGACTGTTTAAGCAGACTTGCTGCCTCCTTATAGGTAGAAATGCCTTTGCCTTCTTCTTCTCCAATGTTTAGTATCCCAACCTTAGGGTCATCCACTCCATCCCACATCGCTCGACAATACACAGTGGCCATCAATCCATACTGAAGCAAATGAGTTGGTTTTGTATCTATATTTGCCCCCACATCAATTACGATTACCGGTGTTCCTTTCATCGTTGGGAAGACCACCGCCAACCCAGGTCTTTCTATCCCAGGAAGGAGTCTCGCTTTAAGCGTAGCAGCAGAAACCACCGCTCCAGTATTACCAACACTTACAAAGGCCGAGATCTCCTTCTTTTTCAACAATTCTGCCCCAACACTTATAGAAGAATCCTTTTTCCTCCGAACACTCAAAGCCGGAGGATCTTCCATAGATATAACCTCAGAGGCATGACAAATCCTAATATTGGGTAGATCAGAAGGGAGGTATTTTTTAATCTCTTCTTCTCTACCAATCAAAATAAGGTCTATATCAGGATTCTCTTTGGCCGCCATGTATCCACCCCGTACCGGCTCGGACGGGGCAAAGTCTCCGCCCATGGCGTCCAAACCAATTACTATCCTTCCTGCCATAGTTATATCTAACTCCTATCAATAAGGAGTTAATACTGCCCTGCCCTTGTAATAACCACAGTGCGGGCAAATCCGGTGAGGAGGTTTGGGCAAACCACAATGGGAACAAGGCTGGACCTGCATAGGAGTTATTTTGTCATGCGTTCGGTGTTTATCCCTACGCGATTTAGAATGTTTCCGTTTAGGATGCGCCATTTAAATCACCTCCAATTCAGTTGCACTTACATTCACCTAAATTTCTATTGCCTCCACACACTGGACATATTCCTTGACAATCCTCTCTACACAAATTTTTCATACCAATACTCAAGATGATCTCTTCTCTAACTAACTGGGTTATATTAATCTCTTGCAATTCACTAACAATCTTTATGTGATGAGAAAACTTCCAATTCCTGTGAGAACGTACCTCTTCCAAACAGCGCGTACAAGTCAATAAGACATCCGCTTCAACATAAATAGCAAGATCCACATAATCCCCTACTCGATAAGCATCTACTGAAACCCATGCATCACTATCCAACTGCCAATATTCACAATCTACATCTAAGGCATTAGAAGGAATTGTACCTTCAAAATTGCTCCTTTGTGATAATATATCCTTAACCGATATTTTCATAGACCAACATCACCTCATCACTCATACGAATGGCTTATTATAACTCAAAACCCTCGAAATTCCAAAACTAACAAAAGACCCCATAAAAATATAACATAATAATAGACCATGAATAAATTACCTTGAGCATCTTAATAAATTATCCTACAGGGTATGACCCTAATACCTTAAAGAATTTCGAACGTTTATCAACTGTTTCAAGGGCATCTCTTATTCTCTTCTCTTGGATATGACCCTCCAGATCTACGAAAAAGTAATAATCCCAGGCCTTCTTTTTAGAAGGACGAGATTCTATTTTTGTTAGATTAATACCATACCGTTTAAAAGGCAATAACATATGATGCAACGCACCAACTTCATCTTTTACCGAGAATACGATAGAAGTCTTATCCTTTTTTGTGGGCTGGGGAACTTGCTCGCCAATAACAAAAAACCGAGTCACATTGTGAGAATAATCTTCAATTCCCTTGGCTATAACCTTTAGTCCATAAACACGAGCAGCCAACAAACTGGCAATTGCAGCAGTATATGGCTCCTTTTTTGCCATCTGAGCAGCAAAAGTTGTGCTGGGGACCTCCTTTAATTCAATCCCAGGCATATTAGTCTCCAACCAAACCCTGCACTGCCCAAACACTATCGGATGAGAATATATAACCCTTATTTTCTCTTTGGAATAATTAGATAGTAAATTGTGTGATATCTCCAACATAATCTCACTGCATATCTTTAAATCTGTATCTATCAGCATATCCAAGGTATAGGTTACTGCACCTTCTATAGAATTTTCTACCGGGACCACACCATAATCTGCCTCTCCTTTCTCAACCACTGAAAAGACATCGCTTATATTAAGACACGGCAAATAATTCGCCGATGAACCAAATCTCTTCCCTGCAGCCTCGTGAGTAAACGAGGCCTTAGGCCCTAAATAGGCTATTGTCAGTGGCCTTTGTAGTGATAGAGAAGCAGATATTATCTCCCTATATATAGATTCCAAGGCATTCTCTGGCAATGGTCCATCAGAAATACTTTTTATCTTGCTCAAAAGTCTTGCCTCACGGGAAGGGTCAAAGACAGGCATATTAGTTTTCTGTTTCAACTTCCCTATCTTCTGGCTGATCTTTGCCCGTTGATTGAGCAACTTCACTATCTGTGCATCGATTTTCTCGATCTGTAACCTTAACTTCTCCAAGTCCAAGGTCAACCTCCTGTTGGGAAATCTCACCTATAATGTGTTCAAATTCCTCCAACTTAGGCAGATCTTTAAGAGACCCAAGCCCAAAATAATTTAAAAACTGATCTGTGGTTCCATAAAGAAATGGCCTTCCAGGGACCTCCTTTCGGCCTTCAATCTTTATAAAGTTTTTCTCAAACAAACCCCTTATCACACCATCACAGGCAACACCACGAATCTGTTCTATCTCCACCTTTGTAATCGGCTGCTTATAGGCTATTATAGCCAAAGTCTCCAATGCTGCCCGACTTAACCTCTCCTGACGATATGCTATGTAAAGTTTTCTTATCCATGGAGAAAATTCTGGCAAGACAAACAATTGCCAACCCTTTGCAATATGTCGAATACGAAAACTACGATTGCTATCCTCATAAAACCTATTCAACACTTCAATCGCATCAGATATTTGCGATGAAGTTACATCTGCACCAATTACATCAGATATCTCCTTCAGGCTTAATGGATGATCGGCCACCATTAAAATCGCCTCAACCAATCTAACAATCTCATCCTTCTCATTCATGACAACAACACCTGTTCGTTTCTATACAATTCTATTTCGCCAAATAGTGATGGTTGGCGAATTAAGACCTCCCCTAATCGAACCAATTCCAAGACTGCTAAAAATATCGCCACCAACTCCAACCTACTTTTAACCTGGTGGAACAAGGCATTTACCCGAACATATTTATTCTCAAGAAGTAGATGAAGCAACTCATGCATTTTATCCTCTACAGTATAGTTATCGACTATTATTTCATGAACCACATCTTCAGGTACATTCTTTAACGCACGGGAAAATGCAGTAAGCAGATCGAATACATTATTCGTAAGCACAAACTCTCCCTCTTCAAAGACATCCTCTATCTCTGGATGATGCAAGCGGGTAAACCACTCCTGTCTCTCGGATTCTCTTTCCCGCAGATATCCTGCCGCTTCCTTGAATTTTTGATATTCCAATAATTGATCAACCAATTCTTTTCGTGGATCTTCTACCTCCTCATCATCATCTTTAACCTTAGGGAGCAACATACGCGATTTTATCTGCATAAGTGTAGCCGCCATCACTAAATACTCTCCGGCTATATTAAGGTCCAGCATCTTCATAACATCCAAGTAATGCAAATACTGCTCAGTAATGTAAGAGATTGGTATATCATAAATGTTTATTTCCTCCTTTTTAATTAGGTAAAGCAACAAATCCAATGGACCTTCAAATATGTCCAATTTTACTTCGTAGGACATAATTCCTTTCTAATACGATCCAAAATACCATTTACGAATTTATAAGCATCCTCTTCACCGAACTTCTTAGCCAACTCCACAGCCTCATTTATTGAAGCCTTTGGAGGGATATCCTGGGCATATAATAGTTCTGCTGAACCTAATCGGAGGATATTCCTATCTACAACTGCCATTCTATCGATCGGCCAATTAGAGGCAAACTTGGAAATTACCTTGTCTATCTCATCTCTATGTTTATCTACCAATCCGACTAAATATTTGGCGAAATCTACCACTTCTGGGTCAGGGAATCCCTCCATATCCAGAACATAATTTAACGATTGAGATGCAGGTATATCAATTATATCCGAATTATAAAGTGCTTGAATTGCATACTCTCTGGCCAAAGAGCGTTTTCTCATAATATATTCACTTCAATCTTTGGAGAATATTTACCATTTCCACAGCTGAACGGGCTGCATCACGGCCTTTATTGCCCAATTTCGTGCCGGCCCTATCCACTGCCTGATCAACACTATCAGCCGTTATAACACCATATATCACTGGCACCTCAGTAGAAAGACTGACCTGGGCAATTCCTTTAGCTGCCTCAGTAGATACAAAATCAAAGTGAGGAGTTTCACCCCGTATAATCGCTGCTAAACAGATTACCGCATCGGCCTTTTTAGCGCAGAGTTTAGCAACCAAAGGCAGTTCAAATGCCCCCGGGGTCCAAACCACAGATATATTCTCTTCATCTACTCCAAGCCTTACCAATTCATCTACACACCCCTCCAGCAATGAACGAGTAACCAATTCATTAAATCGAGAAACCACCAGAAAAAACTTAGCCGATGCATTATTAAGTTTCACCTTAATCTCTTCCATATATTTCACCTCCTCTTAATAGATAGATTTTACCTTAAACCTTATCATTCACTCAACATTATTTCAGTATTCTACGAAAATATATTGGGAAACACAGATAGTATATGCAGCCCTGCCAGGGAACGTCTCTAACTCCTCACTCGTTCAATTTTTTCTCTAATTCAGCTAACATATATTCATTTTCTGGAACCACTATATCATCCTGATATATTTCGATATATTTTGCTCCGAATTTGAGAGCTGTTTCTATGGCCTTATCCAAAGGCCCAAGCCTATCCCTGCCTCTATCCCTCCAAACGGAAGCCCAAGCCATCTGGAATCCTATAATTGCTTTTTCCCTATACTTCATGAATATTGAAAAGAAATCCTTAAAAATAGGATTCTCATCAATCGCATCAAGCACCTTCGCACTCATTCCATTTGATTGCAAACATATTCGACCTTCATATTTAGAAACTGCATACGCTGCAAGTTCTCCTGCCATATCAACATAAAACCTTGGCACATCAATACACAAAGATATTAATTTATCAGGGAAGGCCTCTACTGTCTTGTCTATAGCCAATTCCCATACATTCAACCACTTCTCTTTTGTAAATCCATGTTCCCGAAACACCTCAAGCGCGCTTCGGGACTTTGGCAAATGTGGAGTTGCAGGTCCTGTTGCCGGACCAGTCACTGCAATCCAAAAGACATTAGGATCGTCTCCATATCTCTCTCCTAATTTCTTTAAAAAATTGAAATATTTCTCTAAATAATTCCTATCCCATAGTACAGGTAATACAACTGTCTTCCCTAAAAAATTTTTCTTATTCCTATTTTTTGAAATAAACTCCATCTTTGGGATATCTTCATCCTCAAATATCCACTTAGGGCTATATACACCTGTCATTATCCGAATAGTCACATATTTATTATAACTTCTTGCCTGGGCAATTATCTTATCCAATTTTTCCCACTCAAACCTTCCTTCCTCTGGTTCCAATACCTCCCAAGAAATTCTTATAGATACACCCTTAACAAAGGGTTTCTCAAAAACCTCCTTGTATACTTTACCTTTCGTAGGCAATGCGTATATTCCATAATATTTCTCATAGGAACCAGCCAATAAAGACATGTTCATAAACATAGAAGATATCACAACTAAAATTAAGACAATCTTTCTACTATCCATCTCTCTTTAATGTAATTAGATTAGTAACCTCACAAGATATACTTCCTTAATAAACAAATACTTAATAGGCATAGTCTTTAATCAATAGACAGATAGAGGGAAACAAATAAAACATCCGCCTTCTACAAAAAGGACTTGGAAAACAAGTTCCACGCAACTCCACCGCCTAATGCCAAACCAAGAATTACAAACCACTTATACTTTCCCCAAGCAAGTTTTACAACAATAATTTCACTTAGCAGAAAAAACAAACACACTAACGATGATCCCAAAGGGAAAGATGCCACCTTCTGAACCCAATGTGGACCTGGCCCAAAAACCTTGCTCAAGGTATCCCAATTAATAATTCCAATCGCATAGAGGATCGACGAAATAAAAAAAAGCAGCGTAGGGAAAACTGCAGAAGAAAGAAAAAACACTATTATTTTATCCTGGAATTCTTCTTTTCTTTGTTCATCCTTTATATTTTTCTGATTTACTTCTTTATCCATTCAGGCCTCTCAAATACTCTACCATATATTATGGTATCCCACTATACTTTCTAATTAAAACATAAAATTTGGGCTTGATGTTTTCCATCAAGCCCCAAAGGATTAAAGATATATCAAAACACCCTGTCGGTATGTAC
>Ga0256842_1003010_pt1 | contig 11573 bp, 4 predicted proteins | sample 4559240metaG_FD_185973 | JGI IMG/M metagenome (GOLD analysis project Ga0256842, IMG submission 185973) | Hydrothermal vent microbial communities from Guaymas Basin, Mexico - 4559-240 | ecosystem: Environmental > Aquatic > Marine > Hydrothermal vents | place: Mexico: Guaymas Basin | collected...
TCTATACTTATGAAATAGAATTAGATGATGATGAATATATTTATGAAATCGAAGTATATATAAAAAATCCGCAAGCGAAAGTATACGATAAATATTTGATTCAACATACTAAATACTTTTCAGGAGCAACAGATAAACACGTATTTCTTAGATGGATCACTTTTAATAAATATGCAATAGATTTCGGTTCTGGACATTATGGCTTAAACGTTTCTAATAGTGATTGTTATATTGTTTATAAAAAGACGAAGGGAAACGGCGGAAATTTGGATGTCGAAACTGATGCTTCTGGGTTGTATGTTCCTGCGTGTTCTTTAATTCAATATGATGCAAATGATAATATCATATCTGTTACACCGTTTGATCTGAAGAAGTCTGCCAAAGTTACAATTACGTCGGCAGATGGTGGGGAGGATATATTAGATATTGATACGTTTCGTAACGAGGTTATTAAATTTATACAGACTCGTGATAATTTAGTGAGCCAGAATGATTTTTACAACGTTGTAGATAAGTATCTAAATGATTTCGAAATACTTTTCAAAAAAACCGTCGTTTTTGAAAATACATTCTATCTATATCGTGTTTTTAGGGATAAGTATCAAATGCCAATTTACACTAAGACTCATACTGAGCTAAAGTCAAATTTTACGCAATTATATTATCCTACTTTTACAATCAATGGTGTTGATTATATTAGCCCGTTTTATTATCAATATAATTCAACAATGAATTGGTATGATGCAGTATTATTAATTGATGAACAAGTAATTTATTTTTCTAGAACAGATATTAACAATTATAATGATACGATACCAACATTATATTTGAAAATTGAATATGATAATACAAACGACGAAACTACATATTTCTTAAAGAGTTACCAAGATATATCTGCGAGAAATTTCACAATTACAATACCAGCGTTAAATATTAATAATCAAACAATGACTGAAGTTGATGGTAACACATATTCACTCACTGTTAGTGGAATTACTACTGATCAATTAACAGTGATTGTGAGCGAATATGATTCAACGAGTTCGACTCTATATTATAAAGTCGTTACAGACAATTTTTATCAAGCATACGATGTATCAGATTTAGTTAGATTACAAATTTATAACGATGGAACTGACGATTATGTAATTAATATTCCGTTAATCGATAAGAATAAATTCGAATCAGATAAACAATACTATTATGATTTATTACTTGGGTATTTGGTTAACTTAAGGTTAACTGAGAATCGCATGATAACAGATAATATTCAAACAAGATTCTTTGAAACAAATTTCGTTTCGCAATTGTATCACAATACTCTTCTAAAACAGTCTTACTCTTTCGACATAATCTTGCCGTTAAAATTAAAAATAGATTTAAATATCAATAAGAATAATATTGTCGTTAATAACGTAAATTTAAACGACGAGATTGTTGAGATCTTGCAAGATGTATCATCGTTTTTGTTGCAAAATTGCAACTCAAATATTCTCGTTTATAGTTCAAGAATTGTTGATATAATTTTGAATGAAGCACGTAAGAGATATATTAAAGACGTTATTGTAACGATTACTGATAGTAATAATAATACTTTAGATCAAGGATTAGAGTCAATATCTTTAGATGATTTTTTATATAATTTCAACGGCACTAAGTTAGATATTGTTAAGTTTACTCCTATTTATTGGTGGTTTGATATCAATAACATCGAAATTAATACTCAACTGGAGTAATTTATGTTAGTAACACAACAATCGCAACAACCTCAATATCAAAACATATTTAATCAACCGCATTCGACTATTACTGATAAAAAAGTTCATAGAAAATCTAATAACGAGTTACTTCTAGAATTTTATCGTTGTAAATCTAATATCTTTTATTTCTGCTATAATTATGTATTTATTGAGCATATTGGAACAGGGCTTGATTTTCTGTTTACAGAAGAATATATGCATCCTAAGTTTCGCCGAGTATTACGAAGTATATTTCGTTGGGATCATAACGTTATGTTAATGGCGTCTCGTCAGTTGGGTAAATCGAGTTTGATATGTGGAGTTCTTTTACCATGGACATTAACGTTTTATCCTAGAGTTAGAGCAGTTATTCTAAATATGTCAAAAGATGCTGCACAAGGAAATTTAGAGAAAGTTCGTTATACAATTGATCACTTACCAAAATGGATGGCACCAAAAGATATTTCTCGTTCAAAATTGAAATCATATATAGAATTTTCAAATGGCTCTAAAATAACAACATATTACTATTCTACTACGAGAGATCCTAAAACTCTTGCTAGATCTATGACAGCACCTTGCTTATATATTGATGAGGTTGCTTATATTAAACATATTAGAAGAGCTTATACTTCTGCGCAACCAGTATTATCGAATGCTCGTAAATTAGCGAACGCTAATGGTTATCCGTATTATATTGTAATGACATCAACGCCAAATGGCGTTGAAGGTGATGGAAAATTCTTTTATGATATGTGGCAAAAGGCTGTAGATTCAGATATGATATTTAAAAAAGATGAAAATAGCAATTATGAGGATATTATTGATGATGCTGATGAGATTGTTGGAGATCCATCAACTAATGGTTTTGTAAAAGTCATTTATCATTGGAGTGAGGACCCAACAAAGGATGAAAAATGGTATGAACAACAAAAGAGAGAATTAAACTTTGATAAACGGGCGATTGCTGAAGAGTTAGATTTGAAATTTGTGGCGACTGAAAATTGTATTTTCGAAACTGAACAATTAAATGTGTCGAAACCAGTTCAACCAGTTTCGTCTTCAAGATTTTACATGAATGCAAGAATGGATTGGTTTGAAGATGTTAGAAAACTAGATAAAAATGATTATTATTTAATCGGAGTTGATACAGCATGGTCGTTAAGTTCGTCATCTGCGTTTCCAGCAATCGAAGTATTTTCGTATAGAGATTTTTATCAACTTGGTGAGTTAATGGTTAAACTTGGTTCAGTTACGAAATTTGCCAAAGTTGTAAAAGATGTTTTTGATTTTATTTACGAAAATGTTAGTGAGAGAATTATTTTATGTATTGAGAATAATTCAAACGGCAAGACTGTCATTGAACATTTAATTGAAGTTGAACAAGGCGATTATGATAAATATATCTATTACGATAAGAAAAACGAACCTGGTATAACGACAACGGGAAAGACGAAAGAGTTAGAAGTAGCGGCGTTTTTGGATTATTATAACCAAAATCCGAAAATCATTCGATCTCGCCGTTTATTAGATCAAATGTCGGCAATTTATAGAACTTATGCAGGAACTATTAAGTCAGATAGCTATACAGATTTGTTTATGGCAGCGTGTTTTTGTGCTTATACAAGAAAGAAAACATATTTAAAAATATTACCAATGTTGGAAATTCCACAGGAAGAGTATATGAAGAATGAAGAAGAAGTAATCAAAATGAATCTAAAAATGAATAATCCAAATGATTATTTAAAATATGTAACACAAGAAAAATTATTACAAGATATTTATTCACCAGACGATTATGGTGTTGATTATGATAATAATAAAAACGACAATAAACGAGATGATTATGGTGATATTTTAGAACTTTATGCAAATATTATTAATATTTAACAGGCGAATCATTGTGGTTCGCCTGTTTTTCATATTTTTGAGAGGAGTATGATATGGCAGCAGTTCTTCCGAGTAATAAATTAATACAAGAGCAAATGAAAATTGCACAATGGCAACAGAATCAACAGAAGCGAAGAGACGAACTATTAAATGAACCTGATCCAAATATTCAGCGATTAGAGCGAATGAAATCTGCTGAACAAGAATATAAACAATATCGTGAAAAAACGAAAGGTATTACGAAAACTATTGGGCAAATATCTATGTTCAGTGCACTTTCGCCGTTTTTACCAGAATCTTTAAGTCCTGTCAAAACGACATTAGATTTAGCATATATTGCTGGAAAACCATTTAGATCACTATCGAAAATTAAACGAGCAAAATATGAAAGAATGGTTGAAAAAGAATTAGGTGTTGCTGGTAAGGTTACTCGTGGGTTAGATATAATGAGTAATCTCGGAGTTTTCACTCGTTCTTATCCAAAAGCTTTAAAACTTTTATCAGGCGGTCATATAAATGTTGGTCTACCACATTCACCGACAAGTTATCTAATGCAATCAATACCACACGCTATCAATTTCGGATTGAAAAAAGTTGGTGCATTAGCTCATATGTCTAGTGTTCCGTTACTACCTACATCAGGACTCGCAGGGATGTTCACCGGAATGATACCGTATATGGCTTTATCAATGGGCGCTGGTATAATGAAAGCTAATAAGCTAGCTAAATTACAAGTTCAAAGAAAACAGGGCGGCCAAGTTGAAAAACAGCATTCACTATCGTCTTCTCTTTATGCGCAAATAACTCGTTTAATAGCTGAAAACCAGTTAACACCACCAGATCAGTTAAAACTTCAGTTGTTACAGTGGATTGAATCTCATACTAGTGTAATTCCAGTTATTTATGAAGAATTAGATTTAATGCAACAAGGCAAGTCGAAAGGTGTTAAACAATTAGAAAAGTCGCAAGAATATCTTAAGAAAGATGAAAAACAAAGTTTATTAACTAAAATTGAAAATGTCGTTCACGGATCAATTTTGAAATACGATCCAGTCACGCAACTGATTAATTTTATAACATCGAAAAAGATGCCGAAAGATGCTCTGCAAGAATTATTAGGAACAAAAGATGAAGAGAAACGGCGAGAATTTATTGAAACAAAAACGAGACAATTCGGATTAAATCGCCAGCAGTTTCAGTTATTAACGATGGATTCTGCACAGGTTTTGAGGATGGTTGATACGTATGAGTCAAAACTTTTAGCTATCCAATCTGGTATCTACGACTTAATTCGATTATCGACAACAGAATTAACAACGATTCGTGCTCATGGGTTTGGAATACCTGAAAATCTACTATATGTAAAATCGGCGTCGGAGGAGAAATCAGTATTCGGCCGTTTATTTTCTTCTATATTAAATTTGCCTAAAATGCTTACGTCATTACCTGGTATCAATGCTCTTTGGAATGTTGTTAAACTTCCGTTTGAAGCTCCTAAGAAAATCGTTGGATTTTTTGAGAATGCTATTAAAGGCGTACAAACCAAATTATTTGGTAAAGAATATATTGAATTATTACGGAATCCGGAAGAGTTATTAAAAAAGGCGGGTTTATATAAGTCTGACCAAGATTTAGCTTATTCATTTCTCGGTCGAGCTTTCCCGCCGTTAGTAGAAGATATACGTAAAATCGAAGTTGAACAACTAGAAGTCCAGCAAAACATGTATTACGTTTTACAAGAACAATTAAAACATCTGACTGGTTTAGAAGTTGAATATCAAGAAACTCAAAAATCTTTAAAAGAAGGTAAAGAATGGAGTGCTACTTTAGGTCGCTATTTGTCCAAAGAGGATTATATTGAACGGCGAAAAATGGAAGAACAATTGATTAAACATACGCTTACACGGGTATTTGAGCAAAAAGGTCTTCTTGGATCGATAACTGGAATGTTACTTGGGGGTAATGTCGAAAAGCGCTTCAAGAGAATGCAGAAACTTAGTGAAAGACTACAATTACATGAACAATTTCCACAAGTGTTAATGCCCGAACAGATTACTCGTCGAGCTATGACTGGAACCGCTGGTCGTTTACCTGAAGGATTCCATAAAACATTTTCAGAACAGATTGCTGAAGCAGAACGAGCAAAAGGAAGTATTACTGAGAAATTTGCTAAATCAAAAATGGTGTTAAGAAGTGGCATACCTGGTATTGGTGGTATTCATGCTGCGTTAACGTTCGGATCGGCGTTAGTTCCTGGAACACCAATGTTGTTACCATTATTGGGTACAATGTTTGGTGCTTGGAAATATGCACAAGTGAAGCGAAAGTATGAACAAGAACATGAAACAAAACCAGTTGGAGTAGAAAAATCAGAAGCATTAAAGAAAACTGAAGAAGAGCTAATTAAACAAAATATACCAAAAACTTTTTCAGAAATTCGAGAACAGACACAAGAATATCGTAAAAAGAATATTAGTGCCATTGAGCAAGTTTCTAAATTAACTAGAAAAATCTATATTCGTGTTAAATCGATACCGAGTCAAGATATTTTCGTTAAATTAAAGCAAATACATGAATCTATTTACGATTTTAAACAACAGACTGTCGAGATACTTTCAAATATTTATAATTTCTTAACAACACGATTTGCGGAAGAACCAAAAGCAACGCCACCAGAGGGTGGCAAGATTATAGAAAGACAGCATTTAAAGCTAATAAAATCACCGAAGTATAACGAAATTTGTGAAACGGTTAAAGAAACAAAAGTTATCCCATTTAAACGAAGAATTGAAGAAGAAATACCACAAGAGTATAAGAAAGTTGTTGGTTTCGCTGAAGGTGGTGTCGTAACAAAAGATAGTTTAATTCGTGTTGGTGAAAAAGACAAAAAAGAAGCTATAATACCGTTAGAAAATAGAAAAGCGTTATCACTTGTATCGAAAACGATTGGTGACGAAATTAAAAAATCGATAGAGAAGAAAACTGGTAAGATTTTACATTTTCCAACATCGAAAACTAGGACGCTACGTCAGGAATTGGAAGAAGTTGAACAGAAACGTGAAAGAAAGAAATGGGACATTTTTAGATCAAAAGTTGTTGAACTGCTTACTTCGATTTCTAGACATATGGGTGGTGTATCCGTTGGTAAAGAAAAGAAGAAGAAAGAAAAAAGTAAATTCGACTTGTTTGGTGGATTAAAGACGCTTTTATTTTCAACAATTCCATTTTTGGTAGTTAAAGGGTTTTCACTTGTAAAGAAGGGGTTTGGTAAAGCGTGGGATTTCATTAAATCACCAATAAAGGCGATTAAAAACTTAAAAGATTCTGCTGTAAGCAAAGTTAAAAGTGTTGTTAAGAAAGGTAAAACTGTTATATCAAAAACAGTCGAATTTGGTAAAAATATTTTTTCGAAGGGTTCGAAGGTAGCAGAAGAGGTTGGTGAAGTTGCATCGAAATCGAAAGGAGTGATAAGTAAGGCTGGTAAGATTGGATCGAAAGCAGTAGAAGCTGGAAAAGGCGTGTTATCAAAGGGAGTTGAAGTTGGTAGTAAAATTTTACCTAAAGTTGGTGAAATTGGTTCGAAAGCGCTTGAAGTAGGTGCAAAAGTATTGCCTAAAGCTGGTTTAAAACTTGGCAGTAAATTGGCAGGTCGTGCTGGAGCATTAGCTATTCCAGGAATTGGTGAGATTGCGGCTATTGGTATGTCGGCGTATGACGCTTATAAAGGTTGGAAGGAAGCCGGTAAAGCATTTGGGTTAGAGAAAGGTGAGAAAGCGACGTTTGGAATGAAACTGGCGTCAGCAGCCGGAAGAGCGTTAACATTGGGTCTTTCTGATAAGAAAGCTGCGCAATGGATATATAAACTTTTCGGTGGTAGGGTTCATAAGAAAACAGGCGAAGTGAATAAGGAATTATTAGAGGAAAGAACAAAAAGTGTTCTAGAAAAAGGAACTCCGGGATACAAAGAATTTATGAAAGGTGCAGAAGAGGAAACTCCGGAACACGTTGAACGTCCTGGTGAAAGTTTGTTTAAACAACAAAGAAAACAAGAGAAATTAGGATTTTCTGACAAATATAAACTTCCGGAATATGATGTTAAATCGTTGGAAGAAATTAAAAAGAAATCGAATAACAATATGATGGCTTTTGTGAATAAAATTGTATCGTTTCCACTGGAAGTGTTAAAGAAATTTAAAGATTACACTGCTGAAAAGTTACAATCATTTAAAGACGCTGTAAAAGGAGCGTTTAGTTGGATCATTGAATTACCAAAGAAACTTATCGAAGCTATTAAAGATTTTCTTAAGAATAGTTTTCTTGGAAAAATGTTTAAATCTTTATTTGGGGATGAAGAGGTAGAAACTGATGCTGAGGCGAAAAAGGATAAAAAAGAAGATAGGCAAAGAACATATCACGCAGCGTCGGGCGGATTATTCTTAAAAGAATCGTTAACACATATTGCCGAACAAAATAAACCTGAAGTAGTATTACCACTTGAAAATCCAAAGACACATAGTATTATTCAACAATATTTCGAAACTTATGGTAAGAAATATGAATACGGTAGCGATAATCGAGAGGAATTCGTAAAATCGGCGTTGGAAACTGTTGGTAAAGTTACTGATCAAGCGATACAGCAAAGCGAACCTAAAATTATACCTATTCCGCAACCAGTTCCTCAGCCTATTGTAACGCAGCAAGCATCAACAAATATCGATTCGAGTGGTCGAGAAAAGATACCAGAGTTACAATTTGATTTCGTTATAGAGAAACACTTAAACGACATTTTTAGAAATACAATAATTACGTTAGAAAAGTCGATGCAAGATTACATATATGGCAATTTAGCTTTCAATGTGGCTTAAAAAAGCGAACGGCGAGGTCTAGTAAATCTCGCCGTTTATCATTAATATTTTAAATTTCTTAGGAGGTATAATTGTGGCTTCTTATCAAACACAACAACATGTTCATACGCAGACACGAACTAATTCACAACAACCACGAAACGTTATAAAACCAACTACTCCATCGGGGTTTATTGAGATCGGAAGACCAATAGGTATTCGAAGTGAATTAGATTATAATAATATTTTAAGAAACAGAATACTATCAAAGATGTCAATTATTGATTTAGTTCCAGTCGATGCTGGTATAAAAATTATTAAAGCTGGTGAAAAGGCTGCAAAAGGTGACGTAAAAGGCGCTGTATCAAATTTCATCCCTAAAGTTACGCACAAAGAAGCTATCGAAGAATTTGGTAAAATATGCACTGCTTATGGATTGCCAAATGTAGCAGGTGTTCGTTTATATTTAGTTGATGAATCAACCGTTGTTAACGAAATTCGTAATGAGTTTTCTGACAATTTGTTTCAAAGTATTGCAAATCAAATATCTGATAAATATCGTCAAACAGTTGAAATGGCTAAATCTTTGAGCACACAGTATGATGAGAGCGTCGATAAAATTATTAGCCAAGTTGGTGGAATGCTTAAAAGTCATATACCCGGTGCTGATACTAATCTTGGAAAAACAATTGGTAATGTTACCAAAGTTGTAGCTGATATGGTGACTAAGGGTACAAGAATTTCGTTGCCTAAAGTTTGGTCAGAATCTTCATACCAATCGCAATCATCATGCGTAGTTAAATTAGTTTCACCATATGGTTCACCAAAGTCTATTTTAAATTATATTGCGAAACCGTTACTAGCATTGCTTTTGTTAGCGTCTGCTGTTTCAAATGATGGTGCAACATATGGTTATCCAAGAATGCTCACCATATATGCGTACGGGTTAGAAAAAATATTAGTTGGCGCTATTGATTCAATATCTTTGAGAAAGGGTGGTGCAGATACATCATTTAATAAGTATCGTCAACCACTATCTGTTGATGTTTCTATTACGTTTACGTCCATTATTAGCGGTTATGCAGCATTAAAAGATACAGCGCCAATTAAAGAAGAACATAAAGTTTTAAGTCGTTTTACACAATTTATTGAAGATCCGACACAACTTTCTGAAACAAATATTCCACTACTAAATACACCTGGTAAAATTATTGACTCTCTTCGACCAGTGAATTTAGTTAATTATGAATCACAAACCAATCGTGGATTTATATCTCTTCAACAACCTGTTCCGCAACAACAAGAGTCTGAAACGGAAATGCCAAGTATTGATCGGCAAAGCGATACAACAACTTCTGCGTCTTCTGCTGTTCGTAACGATATTTCTAACAGTAATAATTCTGGTGCAATAACAAGTGATCCAACAGAATTATCTGTCGCTTAAAGGAGGAGTAAATTGAATCTCGGTAATAAGTTAAATCAATTCTACACTTTCATACTCAATAAAGAGAATCGCGCATTAAACTATTATAAAACACTCGTTAACGCATCATATAATTCGATCCAGAATTTAAACATAACTTTCGATATAAATAAACTTAATAGTTTTAAGCAATTCTATAACGGCGAATTATTATTGATTAAAGACGTTTTCTCAAAATATGATGTATCCAAAATTATGAAAAACTATTATCAGGATAAATCTTTTAACGATATTATTCCGGATGATTTAAATTGGTTGGTATTAAAGTGTGATAGTATCGAAACAGGTTTATCGATAGATAGTATTCAAGAATCTAACTATAAATTTCATTTTTGTTATAGTATGAAACCGTTTAATCAAATTTATTACTTATATAATATTATGCTTCAACGGTATTGTAACGATCGTAAAAATATATCTTTGTATATGTTATCTAAGAAATGTGTAGATTCTAATTTTAATAATTTCGTCCTATCAGCAATTTTAATCTATATTTTAGCAGAACCATTTTCTAATCATATACAACAAGAATTAACATTTTCTGACGTAACGACGAAGTTACTACAAGACTTTAATAATTATATAGACGATAATTCGAGTATAATTACAGAGTTGAATAAATATATTTTTAATTATATATATGATTATTATATTGAAGGATATCCAAATATAGATACACAATCCCAATTTTTAGAGATTAAAACAGTTTTTGAAAATTATTTTAATCGTAATAAAATATCATTATTCAGTGAATTGATACAAACGGTTATTCCAACACTTCTGTCGTTATCATACGTTCTTGATATAATTGATTATTTATATTCAAATAATATCGATTTAGTTTCTGATGAGCAAATGTATTCTATTATTAACACGGAACAATCTGTTTATTCTGAAATTATGTCGAATCATAGCTTAATTAAAATGACAAATTATATGATTATACCTTATAAATATCGTGACCCTGTAAAGTTTATACATTTGTTACCAATAGTTATAGAACCATATGTTAACGATTATCTATATCCAGAAATTAACGAATTTAATATATTTGATAAGTTAATATATAATTGTGGTATTGATTATTTGCAATTTGATTATACAAATTTGTCGTCAACGATTAATTCATATATTAGTTCTGTCCCGGATTATTTCGTAGCAAAGTCTAACTATGAGTCGATAGTCGATCTCGCCGTTAGTCTACAGTTACATAAGATTTTATCAAACTTCTTTAACTCAGATGAATATCAGCAATGGCAAATAGATTATTTAAAAGATTTTGATTCTAAGGTTGAATATAACCCACAAAATTCTAATTATATATATAAACAAGATTTCGTTAAATTATTTTTAGTTAATAATTTTCTATATAGTACTTATGTTAATAATTTTACATTTGGTTCGTTAACACACAATTATGTTAAGAATCAAGTATATAACTATATAAGTAATTTAAATTACGAATTTACTGAGGATGTAATAGAGAATGAGTATAAAATATTCACAAGCATACATTTGAATTCTCAATTCAAGAAATTTGTTGACACATTTATTTTTTCCAGCCTTATTAATGATATTGTTGTAGATAGATTAAATTATTATTTATTAAAGTAGCGG
>Ga0256842_1003011_pt1 | contig 11571 bp, 12 predicted proteins | sample 4559240metaG_FD_185973 | JGI IMG/M metagenome (GOLD analysis project Ga0256842, IMG submission 185973) | Hydrothermal vent microbial communities from Guaymas Basin, Mexico - 4559-240 | ecosystem: Environmental > Aquatic > Marine > Hydrothermal vents | place: Mexico: Guaymas Basin | collected...
TGATGCCACAGCTAAATGCAGAGGACCGGTATCTGCACTGATAAAAAGATCACAGATACGAAAGAAAGCACCAAGTTCACGCAGATCTTTTGTTGCATACTCTAAGAGATTGTCATCAAGTTTTGTTGGTATGTCAGGGGATAAAATATCAACAAATATAAAACTGCTATCCTCTTTTTTCATAGCCTCAATAAGTTCTCTCCACCACTCATCTTGAATTTTTTTATCAAATCTGGCATTTCTAAAAAGAGCTACAACTTTATGCTCTTCTCTTTTTCTATGATTTTCATTTAGAAGTTTATTGAGTCTGTTTTTTGCAGAATCAATCTCTGATTTAGTGAGTTTTATATCAAGTGAAGGTGCTTTTTTTGGTAATTGAATATCGAAAAAACGTAAAAACTCCAATGATTCTAAACCCATATGTAAAAATCTCTTTTGTCCTCTTTCTTGCATATGTGTAAAGTGTGCCCAGAGTTTTTTACTAGAAAAGCTGGCTTTGTACTGCGCTTTGATTAGACTCATGACAATTTGTGCACTGGTAGAACTACCTGCAACATTAATCGCCAAATCATACTTCTTCTTTCTGCTCTCTTTTATATATCTTAAAAGATCAAGAGGCTGTAAGAGTAATTTTCTTGGAATATCTATAATCTTGTTGACATTTGGCATCGGTTCTAAAATATTGCCTGCTAGTTTCATACCGACGATAATATCTATTTTTGCTTCTGGAAGATCTTTATGAAGTTCATTGATAAGCGGTGTAAGAAAGAGGATGTTTCCTATTCTGTAGTTTGGACGTATAAGAACAATTGTTTGAATATCTTTTTTATGAAGTGTAGTTTTAAATGCAGATTTTTTTCTAAAAAGAGTAAGGAAGCTGTTTAGAAGTTTGGATGTTTTTTTTCTGATAATCACGTGAAGTGGGTATTTCATAAGACTCTTTGTTTTTAGTGTAATTATAGCAAATTAATTTGGAGTAGTGTATTCTAAATTAAAACCCTGCTTCTGTAGGAATTGGCAATATTCGGAATTCAGGATTTATTTATGATCTCTTACTTAAATTCTGCAGTTTTTCAAAAAAAACATACACTTAGACTTAAAGCGACTGTAAAAGATGAATTTGGAAGTGTGGTGAATGCTATGAGATTATTTGGGTATATGATTTTATTTAATAATGTGTTATGATTCCAAAACAAAAATACTAATAAAATTTACAAGTAAGAGTTTGGTAAATATAAATTTTTAAGGAGATATAAGAATGAAAGGCATAATCTTAGCAGGGGGGAGTGGAACACGACTCTATCCCATTACAAAAGGGGTAAGTAAACAACTTGTTCCAATTTATGATAAACCAATGATCTACTATCCACTCTCTGTCTTAATGTTAGCAGGTATAACAGAAGTACTCATCATATCTACTTTAGATGACCTACCGAGATTTGAACAGCTTTTAGGTGATGGTCGTGATATCGGTATGCAATTTTCCTATATAGTACAACCCTCTCCAGATGGTCTTGCACAGGCTTTTATCTTAGGTGAAGAGTTTATCGGTGATGATGATGTTTGTCTTATTTTGGGGGATAATATCTTCTATGGGCATGGTTTAACAAATCTTCTTGCAAAAAGTGTTCGTAATGCAGAAGAAAAAAATAAAGCAACAGTATATGGATATTATGTAAATGATCCAGAACGTTATGGTGTTGCCGAGTTTAATGAAAAAGGTGAAGTTGTTTCGCTAGAAGAAAAACCAAACAATCCAAAGAGTAACTATGCAGTGGTAGGTCTTTACTTTTATCCTAATGATGTTATTCAAAAAGCAAAAAAGGTTAAACCTTCTGATCGCGGTGAACTTGAGATTACTACACTAAATCAAGCTTATTTAGCTGAAAAAAGATTACGTGTAAAACTAATGGGCAGAGGGTATGCATGGTTAGATACTGGCACGCATGAGAGTTTGCTTGAGGCAGGTATGTTTATTCAAACTATTGAAAAACGACAAGGGCTTAAAGTGGCTTGTATAGAAGAGATAGCACATGAAATGGGTTATATCACTGCTAAAAAGCTACTCGAATTAGCACAACCACTTAAAAAGAATCAGTACGGACAGTATCTAATAAGAAGAGCAAATGAAGGTATGGTAGAGAGATGAATTTTATAAGAACAGCAATAGAAGATATTATAATTATCGAACCTGTAGTTCATGGAGATGAGAGGGGCTACTTTGTAGAGACTTTTCGTGCAGATAAACTTGAAGAGTTCTTAGGGTATAAGATCAACTTCTGTCAAGACAATGAGTCTAAAAGCTCACGCGGAGTTCTTAGAGGTCTGCATTATCAGCTTGCACCTGCAGCACAAACCAAACTTGTGCGTGTTATACAAGGAAAAGTTCTTGATGTTGCCGTAGATATTCGAAAAGGAAGTTCTACATTTGGCAAACATGTGGCAGTTGAACTCTCTAGTGAAAATAAACGCCAACTCTTAGTTCCAAGAGGATTCGCTCATGGTTTCGTTGTACTTGAAGATGATACTGTATTTGCTTACAAAGTAGATAACTACTACTCTCCTGAAAATGACAGAGGGATAGCATTTGATGATGAAAGTTTAGGCATTGATTGGATAGTGCCAACAGAAGAACTCAAGCTCTCTGCAAAAGATAAAGTGCAACCAAAATTAGCGCAAACTGATGATATCTTTGATTATGAGGTAAATTACTATAATGACTAATATATTAGTAACAGGAAGTAATGGTCAAGTAGGCAGTGAACTCCAAGCTCTTTCTAACGCATATAAATATAACTTCTATTTTACAGACAGAGACTCTTTAGATATTACCGATAAAGCTGCTCTTCGAGAGTTTGTAAAAAACAATGCTATTGATATCATCATCAATGCTGCAGCGTACACAGCAGTAGATAAGGCAGAGGAAGACCATGAAAATGCAGATAGAGTCAATCACCTCGCTGTACAATACCTTGCAGAGATCGCAAAAGAAAAAAGTATAAAACTGGTTCATATCTCAACTGACTATGTATTTGATGGTAAAAACTATAAACCATATACAGAAGATGACACAGCCAATCCAAATAGTGTTTATGGAGCTACAAAGCTTGCAGGTGAGAAAGCTATGCAAAAAGTCAATCCCAAAAACTCCATTATTATCAGAACTTCATGGGTTTACAGCAACTATGGAGTAAACTTTGTAAAGACCATGCTTCGTTTAGGTAAAGAGAGAGACTCTCTTGGAGTAATATTTGATCAGATGGGAACTCCTACTTATGCAAAAGATTTAGCAAAAGTTATATTAGATATAATTCCTTTAATTCAAAATTCAAAATTAGAAATTTATCATTATAGCAATGAAGGTGCTATTAGCTGGTATGACTTTGCCAAAGAGATTATGCGTATGGCAAAGATAGAGTGTAAAATCAATCCTATAGAAACTAAGGATTATCCAACTCCGGCAATGCGCCCTCACTATTCATTGCTTAATAAAGCAAAGATAAAAAAAGATTTTAGTATCACAATTCCTTATTGGAAAGATTCACTCGATAAGTGTTTAGAAGTTTTAGGAGAGAGAAAATAATGTTTGAGAACGATAAAAAGACAATTTTAGTAACAGGTTGTGCCGGCTTCATCGGAAGTAACTTTGTTCCATACTTTATAGATAAGTATGAAGAGTACAACATAGTAAACCTTGATCTACTTACTTATGCAGGTGACTTGGAAAACCTTAAAGAGGTAGAGAACCATCCAAGATATAAATTTATCAAAGGGGATATCTGTAACCGTGAACTTGTTGAGTTTATATTTGATGAGTATGATGTACGAGGTGTGATTCACTTTGCAGCAGAGAGCCATGTAGACAATTCTATTAAAAACCCTGGAGTATTTATTGAGACCAATGTAAACGGGACTTTTACACTCTTAGATGTTGCAAAGAACAAATGGATGGAGAAACCTTTTACATACAAAGATGAGTATAAGAACTGTAGATTCCACCATATCTCAACTGATGAAGTCTATGGAACACTAAATGAGACAGATCTCTTTACAGAAGAGACACCATACGCTCCTAACTCTCCATACTCAGCAAGTAAAGCAAGCTCAGATATGATAGTTCGTTCATACCAAGAGACGTATGGTTTAAATACAGTTATTACAAACTGCTCAAATAACTATGGACCTAAACAACATGATGAAAAGCTTATTCCTACTATTATTAGAAAAGCATTGGCAGGTGAGAGTATTCCAATCTATGGAGATGGAAAGAATATTCGTGACTGGCTCTATGTACTTGATCACTGTAAAGGGATAGATTTAGTCTATCATAAAGGAAAAGAGGCAAATGTTTATAACATAGGTGGAAGAAACGAGCGAACAAATCTTCAAATTGTTGATGCAATAACATCAATTCTTGATGAGAAAGTTCCACCAAAAGAGCGTATAGGTAAAGAGAGTTATAAAGATCTTATTACTTTTGTAGAAGACAGAGCAGGACATGACAGACGCTATGCAATTGATGCGACAAAACTTGAGAGTGAGCTTGGCTGGAAGGCTGATGAGAATTTTGATTCTGGTATAATTCGAACAATAAATTGGTATTTAAAAAGATATAATGATAACTAAAGAGAGATTAACTCACTTAAAACAGCTAGAAGCAGAATCTATCCACATCTTGCGTGAAGTAGCAGCAGAATTTACGAACCCTGTAATGATGTACAGTGTAGGAAAAGACTCTTCTGTAATGCTTCACTTGGCTATGAAAGCTTTTGCCCCCGCAAAACCTCCTTTTAAATTCCTCCATGTAGATACTCTATGGAAGTTTCATGAAATGATAGAGTTTCGTGATAACCGCGCAAAAGAGTTAGGCTTTGACCTTGTAGTACATTCAAACCCTGAAGGAATTGCGATGGATATTAATCCTTTTATTCATGGGAGTAAAGTCCATACGGATATTATGAAAACAGAAGCTCTCAAACAAGCTCTGAATATGGGTGGCTATGATGCTGTTATTGGTGGTGCTCGTCGTGATGAAGAGAAGAGTCGTGCAAAAGAGCGGATTTTTTCATTCCGTGATAAACATCACAGATGGGATCCTAAAAACCAAAGACCAGAACTTTGGAATGTTTATAATACTAAAATAAATAAAGGTGAATCAGTAAGAGTTTTTCCAATAAGTAACTGGACAGAACTTGATGTATGGCAGTATATCTATTTAGAAGGTATTCCTATTCCATCCCTCTACTTTGCAAAAGAGAGAGAAGTAGTAGAGTATGAAGGTACAAAGATACTTGTGGATGATGATCGTATGCCAGAGGATCTTAGAAAAACTGCAAAAAAAGAGATGGTACGCTTTCGTACACTTGGTTGTTATCCACTAACAGGAGCTATCAATTCAAATGCTACAACACTACCAGAGATCATCCGTGAGATGCTACTTTCAACAAGTAGTGAGAGAGAAGGTCGTTTGATAGATAAAGATAGTGAAGGGGCGATGGAGCGTAAAAAGATAGAGGGGTATTTTTAATGAACACAAAAAATGAAAAAATAGCCTTAGATATAGAATCTTACCTTAAAGAACATGAGAACAAAGATATGCTTCGCTTTTTAACCTGTGGTTCTGTTGATGATGGAAAATCTACACTTATAGGTCGTATGCTTTATGATTCTAAGATGATTTTTGATGATCAACTTGCAGCTGCAGAGAGTGAAAGTACAAAGTATGGAACAACTGGAGAGAAGATAGATATGGCTCTGCTTGTGGATGGACTGCAGAGTGAAAGAGAACAGGGTATTACTATAGATGTAGCATACAGATTTTTTTCGACTGAAAGAAGAAAGTTTATCATAGCAGATACACCAGGGCACGAACAGTACACTCGTAATATGGTTACAGGTGCATCTACTGCTGATGTAGCTATTATTTTAATAGATGCACGTAAGGGAATCCTCACGCAAACAAGACGCCATAGCTTTATAGTAAACCTCTTAGGAATAGAGCATATTATTGTTGCTGTTAATAAGATGGATTTAGTAGACTTCAGTAAAGATATTTATGAAAAAATAAAAGCTGACTACAATGCACTTGCAGATGAACTTGGAATGAAAAATAGATATTTCATCCCGATGAGTGCACTTGATGGTGACAATGTAGTAAATAAAAGTGAAAAAACTCCTTGGTATGGTGGCAAACCTTTGCTTGAACTTCTTGATACGATGGACATAAGCAAAAAGATTAAAGAGGAAGACTTTCGATTTCCTGTACAGTATGTAAACCGTCCAAATTTGGACTTTAGAGGTTTTTGTGGGACAATAGCCGCTGGTAGTGTAAAAGTAGGGGATGCAATAACAGTACTGCCTTCTGGTAAAACTACTAAAGTAAAAAGTATTATTAATGCTGGAGATATTACAGAAGCAAACCGTGAAGTGACAACTAAAGAAGTATACGCTCCAATGGCCATTACAATCACCACAGAAGATGAAATAGATATCAGTCGTGGTGATATGCTTGTTCATACAAAAGCACTCCCAAGAGTCTCTAATGCTCTTAAAGTGATGGTTGTATGGATGGATGAAAAACCGATGCAAGTTGGCAAAACTTATGATATTAAAAGAGCTACAAGTGTTATTAGTGGAACTGTGGAACACATAAACTATAGAGTAGATGCAAATACCTATAAGCGTGAAGTAGTAGATGAACTACAACTCAATGATATAGCATCTTGCAAAATAGTACTTACTCAACCAATTGCAGCAGATAAATATAAAGACAATCGTCAAACCGGCAGTTTTATAGTAGTAGATAGAATCACTAACAATACGGTTGGTGCTGGTATGATTGTTGATGTGGCTGCACGTGAGAGTGATACAAAACTACAAGAGAGTGTTTTTGATCTTTGGAACAAGAATAAGAAAATAATTGAAAAAGTTACAAAACTAAAAACCTTTAGAGAAAGAGAAGTTGTTTTTATAAATATGGGTAAAAATATAGGGTACGAACAAGATGGTAAAGGTCAAGAGTTTTTAAGACCTGTGCTTGTGTACAAAAAGTTTAACAGAGATCAATTTTTAGGTTTTGCACTGACATCTCAAAAGAAAGAGGGTAAATTTTATGTAGAGATTCATCATGGTGGAAGAACAAGTTATGTAATACTTTCACAACTTAGAACCTATTCGGTAAGAAGAATAAAATATAAAACAGAGAAACAAATTACAAATAAAAAAATGAAAGAAGTACACAAAAAGTTTGTTGATTTAGTAACTCCTCAGTAAAGAGGAGAGGTCCCTAGTGGGAATATAGACAAGCATTATAACTTAAAAAATCAAAAAAGGCAAGTAACGTTGTATAAAGAGACAAATAAACGAAGTATAGTCAAAGGCATTAGCTGGCGAGTAGTTGCCACCACTACTACTATCATTATTGTTTATGTTTTTTTTGGAAGACTAGATCTTGCTATAGCTGCAGGTATGATAGAGACTGTTCTTAAAATTGCACTCTATTGGGCACATGAGCGAGTATGGCAAAAATTGCGATGGGGTAAAAAGAGAATAGAACCTTTTAATCTCTGGTTTACAGGTTTGCCCCTCTCTGGTAAAACAACTATAGCAGATAAGGTTTATAAAGAGTTAGAAAAGCTTCATATTCCATTAGAAAGATTAGATTCTAAAGATATTAGAGATGTCGTTCCTGACATTGGTTTTAGTCGTAAAGATAGAAACAGACATATGAAAAGAGTAGGGCATCTTATAAAAACTCTACAAAACAACTCTATCTCAACTATTGCTTCATTTGTTTCACCCTATAAAGAAAGCAGAAAAGCTATAAGAGCAATGGTAAAAAACAATGTAGTAGTCTATCTCAAGGCAGATGTAGAAACATGTAAACAAAGAGATTACAAAGGTGTCTATGAAAAAGCACTCAAAGGTGAACTGCAAAACTTTTCAGGTGTAAATGATGTCTATGAAGAGCCACAACACGCTGAGATAGTTATAGATACAACAAAAACATCTGTTGATGAAGCAGTAGAAGTAATAGTAAAACATATAAAGAAGAACTATGTCAAATAATGAAAATATAATCTGGCATGATCATCATGTCTCAAAACAAGAACGATCAGAGATTAAAAATCAAAAGCCTTGTATTTTATGGTTTACAGGTCTGAGTGGTAGTGGAAAATCAACCATTGCCAATGCAGTAGAGTCCAAACTCTTAGCATTACAAAAACACACCTATATTCTCGATGGTGATAATATCCGACTTGGTTTAAACAAAGGGCTTGGTTTTTCAGATGAAGAGAGAGTCGAAAATATCCGTCGTATAGGGGAAGTGGCAAAGCTTTTTGTTGATAGTGGGTTGATTGTACTGACCGCTTTTATATCTCCTTTTAAACAAGATCGCCAAAGTGTACGAGAGTTGGTTGAAAAAGGAGAGTTTATAGAAATATTTGTAGATACTCCTTTAAGTGTTTGTGAATCAAGAGATCCAAAAGGTTTGTATAAAAAAGCACGCAGTGGTAAAATAGCAAGTTTTACCGGTATATCATCTGTGTATGAAGAGCCAGACCAAGCAGAGATCCATATACAGACAGATAAAATGTCCATAGATGAAGCATCACAAAAAGTAGTAGAGTATCTACAAAACAAAGGTTATTTAGTATGTTAAAAGAGATAAATTTAGAAGATATTGTAGCTATCGCACAAAAAGCAGGTAATGCAATAATGCAGATTTACACTAAAGACTTTACTATAGAGTACAAAGATGACAAATCTCCACTTACAGAGGCCGATACAAAAGCAAATGAGATCATCTGTAAGACCCTTGAAGAGCTATACCCTAATATCCCTATAATGTCTGAAGAGAATAAACAGACTGAGTATGAAGTAAGAAAGCATTGGGAATATTACTGGTGTATAGATCCAATAGACGGCACAAAAGAGTTCATCAAAAAAAATGATGAGTTTACAGTAAATATAGCACTTATTTATAAAAATACTCCAGTATTAGGCGTAGTTTATGCTCCTGCAATAGATGAGATGTATAAAGCTAAAAAATGTGAAGGTGCTTTTAAAAACAATCAAAAACTTCCATTGAAAACTAATGAAAAACCAGAAGAAAAACTAAGCGTTGTGGCATCAAAATCGCATCTCTCACCTGAAACTCAAGAGTTTATAGATAGTCTTAAAACAAAAAAGATAGAACAGCTAAGTAAAGGAAGCTCACTCAAGCTCTGTTTAGTGGCAGAAGGTGAGGCAGATATCTATCCAAGGCTAGCCCCTACTATGGAGTGGGACACAGCGGCTGCGGATGCAATAGTAAGAGAGAGTGGTAAGATGACCTACGATAAAGAAAATAAACAACCATTATTGTATAATAAAGAAAATTTATTAAATCCTTGGTTTATAGTAAAATAAGTATTAATTTGGAGTTAAAATGAAAAAATATAGAGTGTTATCTAAAAAGAGGTTTCGTAGTGCTTTTACTTTGGTAGAACTTTTAGTTGTAATTGTTATTATCGCTTTACTTTCATCGTTAGTAGCACCAAAGCTTTTTAGTAAGCTTGACAGTGCTAAAGTAAAAACTGCAGTAGCACAAATGCAAATGCTCTCTCAAGGTTTAGATAGTTACAGGCTTGATGTTGGTAGATATCCGACAACGCAAGAGGGGCTAAAAATTTTGTGGGTTAAAAACTCCAATATAAAAAATTGGGATGGTCCATATCTTCCAAAAGCGGTAAAAGCTGATCCTTGGGGAAACCCTTATCATTACAAACAACCGGGTGAAGATAGCAACCCTTATGATTTGTATAGTTTAGGCTCTGATGGAAAAGAGGGTGGTAGTGGAGATGCAAAAGACATTTCGGTTTGGGAATGATGCGGACTCTTGAAGAGACTTTACTAGAACATAACAGCTGTTCTATTGACGATGTAGCACAGGCTCGCCAGATTCAACAGGAGTATGGAGGGCATATCGGTAATATTTTGCTTAATTTAGGTGCCATAACAGAAGAATCTTATATGCAAGCACTCTCTAAGCTCTATGGCTTGAAGCTTTATAAGGATTTTCAGCAAACGCCACAACGGATGGATTTACAAGAAATCTCTAATGATTATTTTCTTGTTAATGCTGTTTATCCTATAGCTTTAGAAAATAATACTTTACATATTGTTACTCATGATCCCCTTAAAAGTAGTGTTATTGCCAATATAAAATCATTGACAAAGTATAAAATAGAACTTTATTTGGCTACAGAAGAAGAATTGCGTGATATTATCAAGCTTTATGAATACAATGATGAAGAAGATGAAGATTTTTTTGAAGATGAAGTTGATAAACTCAAAGAACTTGCTTCAGAAGCACCTGTAATTAAGCTTGTTAACAATATCTTTGCTAAAGCGACAAGTTTGTATGTCTCAGATATTCACTTTGAGTCATATAAGCATGGTATTAAGGTGCGTTTTCGTATTGATGGGGTATTAAAAACAGTTGATAATATTCCAACAAATCTTAAGCAGGCCGTTACAGCTAGATTGAAATTACTTTCAAAGATGAATATTTCAGAAAATCGTCTGCCACAAGATGGTCGTATTAGTATGAAAATATCTTCTCAAGAGATTGATATACGTGCATCATCAGTACCTACAGCATTTGGAGAAAGTTTTGTTTTACGACTTCTTGGTAATGATTCGGTAGATTTGACATTAGACAATATGGGCTTTCATACAGATAATTTAAAACTTTTAAAACATATGCTTAAAAAACCAAATGGAATTATCTTAACAACCGGTCCTACAGGAAGTGGTAAAACTTCAACACTTTACGCGTCTCTTAGGTATATTCACAATGAAGCAACTAAAATAATAACTGTAGAGGACCCCGTTGAATACCAGTTAGACGGGATTAGTCAAATTCAGGTGAAACCAAATATTAATTATACTTTTGCAAATGCTTTGCGTTCTATTTTGCGTCAAGATCCAGATGTAATTATGATAGGAGAGATTCGTGATGCCGAGACAGCACAAATAGCCATACAATCAGCACTGACTGGTCACTTGGTTCTTTCTACACTACATACAAACTCAGCTATTGGAGCTATCTCAAGACTACTCGATATGGGAATGGAGTATTTTTTACTAAAATCTTCCATTGTTGGACTGATGGCACAAAGATTAGCAAGAAAATTATGTGAAGAGTGTAAAGAACCGGTTCATTTATCTGAAAGTGAAAAGAAGATTTATAATATAGAGTATTTAGAGCAGTTTTTAGAAACGCCTCTAAATCCATGTAAAGCTGTTGGTTGTAAAAAATGTAATTTTACCGGATATAAAGGACGGATGCCGATTATGGAGATTATTCCTTTTGATAAAAAAATCATTGAAAAGCTTGATAAAAATAGAGATTTTACAGACATACGCTCATTAGGTTATAGAACACTGCAAGATGATGGTGTTTTAAAGTTTTTAGAAGGAAAAATTTCTTTAGAAGAAGTGATTAGGCTTGCATAATGGCTAGTTTTTTTGAGTATGAGGCTGTAGTTTCTAGTGGAGAAAAAATCAAAGGAAACTTTAAAGGCT
>Ga0256842_1003012_pt1 | contig 11569 bp, 7 predicted proteins | sample 4559240metaG_FD_185973 | JGI IMG/M metagenome (GOLD analysis project Ga0256842, IMG submission 185973) | Hydrothermal vent microbial communities from Guaymas Basin, Mexico - 4559-240 | ecosystem: Environmental > Aquatic > Marine > Hydrothermal vents | place: Mexico: Guaymas Basin | collected...
GGTATCTTTTTTGCATATTTTGTTTTAATAATTTTAAGAGGACATCCGGTATCTATTATTCTGTCATTAATCAACTTCCGCCTGATATAATTAGCAATTTTAGACTGAATTTTTTTGGAAAAAGTATCTTGTCTATTTTTTCTAATACCGATAACAGAATCATAATTATTTATAAATTTAAGCAATTTATTAAAATCAAACGGTGTTGTTTGTAAATCCGCATCAATGTAACCGATAAGTTCCGTATTTATTATATCAATAGCAGCTTTTATAGCACAACTCAATCCGCAATTTTTTTTAAACTTGATATATTCAAATGCTTTGTTATTTTTACAAATATTAATTATTTTTTCATAGCTTCCGTCGTTTGATCCGTCATCAACAAAAAGAACCTTACACTTAATTAATGATACTTCAAAAAACTCATTAAAAGTTTTAACAACTCTGTCCAAATTTTCTTTTTCGTTATAAACAGGAACGATAACTGTCATCTTATATTTAGAATTTTCCATATTTCTCACTGCTCATAAAGTCTCTATTTTTCAAAATTCTCCTATTATTGAGTCAGGTAATTTTCCTAAATCCATAATTTCTATTTTTAAAAAAAATCAAATTTTAAGAATAAAATGCTGCAATTATTTTCATAATTGCAGCATAATTTTGTTATATGAAGAGAATTAGACCTCTTCTTCCTCACCGTGCAGTTTGTTCATTATTCTCTTTTCTGTTTTATAAGAAATACGATCAACGATACTATAAATAGACGGAACAATCAATAAGGTAAAGAACGTTGCGGAAATCAAACCACCGATTACAGCAATCGCCATTGGTGCTCGCATTTCTGAACCTTCTCCGGTACTAACTGCCATTGGAAGCATACCTATAATTGTCGTTATTGAAGTAATCAGCACAGGTCTGATTCTATCCTGACCTGCCTGCAAAAGAGCCTTATGTTTTTCAATTCCTTGGTTTATCAATTGATTAGCACGATCAATAAGTACAATTCCGTTATTAACCACAATACCCGCCAGAATTATAATTCCAATAAAAGCCGGGATACTGAGAGTTGTTCCTGTTATAAATAATGCCAAAATCACTCCGATAACGGCGAGTGGCATTGTAAACATTATTATGAACGGTTGACTAAAGGACTCGAATTGGGAAGCCATAACGACATAAATCAGAACGATAGCAAGAAGTAAAGCTTCAATCAAACTTTTAAAACTATCTTTCATATCTTTGTAAGAACCGCCGTATTCGATAAAATACCCTGAAGGAAGATTTTTTTGAATATCACTAATTGATTCTTTCACCTCTTTTATTGTGGACCCTAAATCCCTATCAAAGATATTTGCTGTTACGGTCGCTTTTCTTGTCTGATGCTCACGCTCAATTTTTAAAGGACCATAGCCTTCCTTAATTTCAGCAACTTGCTTTAGGGGTACTGAGAATCCTAAAGGTGAGCTGATACTGATATTCTCAATTTCTTGTAAGGAATTTCTGCTTTCTTCTTTCAGTCTAACCCGAATATCGGTTTCATCCCCGTTTTCTTCTCGGAAAATCCCGGATTTTGTTCCCAGTGTAGAGGTTCTAATTGCAGAACCGATTTGGGCAACCGTTAACCCATATCTAAAAGCCTTGTCCCTATCAACTACTATATGTCTTTCCGGTTGCTGTGCTTTCAGAGAATTATTGACATCTCTGATACCTTTTATAGGTTTTATTTTTTCAGCGATTTCATCGCATATTTCTCTCATTTTAGTTAAATTTTTACCATATAATTTTATGGTAACGGGAGAACTTTCTCCGCTTCCTGTCATCTGGGTTGACATATCGACAACAGTTAGCTCAACATTCTTCAAATCGGGTGCTTTACTACGAACTTCTTCCATTATTTCATCGGAAACTCTTTCACGATCTTCTCTATCGGAAAGTTTGAAAAATATCGTTGCTTCATTAACACCGGTTGGACTGGATTGATCCATAGCAGCCATCCCGTCCCCCATAACTCCTTCATCAACCATATAATATTTAACTTCTTTTATTTTCGAGAGTATATCTTCCAATCTGGATGCAACAGCATCAGTTTCTTCCAAACTTGCTCCGGACGGCAATCTTATTTTTAAAATTTGCATTGGCATATCCATCTTAGGCATAAACTCGGTTCCTATTTTTGGAATAAGAAGTAAAGAACCGACAAGAAGCAATGCAACAATTGAAATTACGGTACCTCTATGACTTAATGACCATTCCAATGCTTTTCCATATAATTGTTTCAATTTACCGAAACCTTTTTCACCGGTCACTTTTTTATATTCTTCTTTTGATTCGCGTTTTTTAAATAAAAAAGACGCTATCATCGGAACAAGTGTAAGAGAAACAAATAAAGAAGCAAATAAAGCAAAAGAAACCGTTAAGGCAAGGCTTCTTACCATTTGCCCGGCAATTCCTCCCGAAAAAGCCATCGGGAAAAATACGGAAACAGTGGTTAAAGTTGAGGCTGTAATTGCCATTGCCACTTCGGTAGCACCAACTTTGGCGGAAGTTATTCTATCATCACCCAATTCAAGGTGTCTGTATATATTTTCAATAACTACAACCGCATTGTCAACCAGCATACCCACTCCGAGAGCTAAACCTCCTAATGTCATAATATTTAAAGAGTATTTTGCCAGATATAAAGGGATGAACGTTGCAACTACGGAAATAGGAATTGCCAGAGAAATGGCAAGAGTAGGACGCCAGTTTTTTAAAAAGAAGAACATAACAATGACAGCCAACAAACCACCCATTATGGCATTACTGGTCGAGCTGGATGTTACCATTTCCACTACATGACCTTGATCCATAATCTCAATAAATTTAATTCCTTCTCCCCGATAATTCTTCATTATCTTGGCAATTTCAGCTTTCACGGATGTTCCTACCGATAGCGTATTTGCTCCGGATTCCTTTGAAACCATCATCATCACGGATTCTGTTTTATTTGTTCTCAGATGATATCTCTGTTCTTTATAGCCATCCAAAGCAGTTGCTACATCTTTTACATAAATGATGTTACCGGTCTTTGACATTGCAATTGGAGTATTTTGAATTTCTTTGATATTTTTAAATTCGCCAACTGTTCTGATCAAAAAATCGTTTTGTCGGCTAACAACATGACTTGCCGGGATATTAAGGTTTTGAGCCTTAAGAATATTTACAATATCATCAATGGAAATATTGTTTTTTTCCAATTTTGTTTTATCCACAACAATTTGTTTTTCGGATTCTTTTCCACCCATTATCATCACGGAAGCGACTCCGTCGAGATGCTTCAATTGCTGTTCAACATCATCTTCAAGAAACTTTCTTGTTTTATGTGTATCTTTCCCAATAACTCCATACACCAAAACAGGCATATCAGCCATATTCATCTTCATAATCATTGGTTTATCCGCATCATCAGGAAGTTGATCGGAAATCATATCCATTGCATCACGTAAATCCTGAGCAGCAAAATCCAGGTTTGTTCCCCATTTGAATTCTACACTTATAACGGATTGGTTTTCCGAAGATTGTGATTTTATGCTTTTAATTCCTTTTACACCTGCTAACGCGGTTTCCAGAGGTTTTGTCAGCGTTTCTTCAATATCTTCCGAAGATGCACCAGGATATATCGTAATAATTGAGACAATAGGGTAATCCATATCAGGCATCATCTCAAGTCCCATTTTTGAGAATGTAATCACTCCAAAAATAATTGTAAGTATCGTTAGCATGGTTACGGTAACTCTTTTATTCACTGAGAATTCAGGTAAATTCATAATTTCTTTCTCCTTATTTTATTGTAAAAGAATAGATATTAATCCATAATTTCTACTGTAGTTCCGTTTTCAATAGCTATATTTCCGTTTGTTATTACAATCTCGCCTTCGTTAATTCCTGACAAAATCTGTACTTCATTTTCATTTTGGATTCCGAGGCTAACAATTCGTTTTTCCGCTTTATGATTATTCACGATAAAAACAGTATTATTTTTTACAATAGTACTTTGCGGTACAACAAGAGCATCTTTTTCTTCAGCAAAGATAATTTTAGCTCTTGCAAATTGATTGGGTTTTAGTTTATTATCCGAATTGTTAACAATAATTTCACAAGTAAAAGTGCCTGACATCATATCTGCTTCCTGTGAAATAAAGGAAACTTTTCCAATAAATTCGCTTTCCGGATATGAATCGGTAGAAATAATTGCTTTTTGTCCTTTTTTAATTTTTACTATATCTTTATCGGAAATCTGAATTTTCAATTTAAGATTTTCTATATTCACGAGACGGAGAATAGCCGGACCGGTTGGTCCCATTGCCATTTGGCTAAAAACTTCGCCTTCATTTTTCAATTTGGCGATTATGTAACCTGAAAACGGTGCTCTGATTTCTTTATTTCTTGTCATAAATTGATATGACGCTTTTGCTGCTTTGTATCCGGCTTCCACTTGGTCAAATGTTTGGTCATCAATTGAACCTTTCTTTTTCAATTCAAGCATTCTCCGGTAACTTTTTTCAGCATTTTCATATTGAGCTTTTGCCTGTACATATTGTGTGCTGTCCATAATTGCCAACAGAGCATTTTTTTGAACAAAATCACCTTTTTTGACATAGTATTTCAAAACTTTTCCCGAAAGATCGGGTGCAATGTCTGCCGATTTTTCAGAAAATAATACACCTGAAAATTCTTGATAATTTACAATATCTTTTCTTTCTGCAGAAGTTACTTTTACATAAGTTGAGTGCTTAAAATTGCCGGTAGTTTCATTTTTTACTTTTCCCTGTTTATTGCATCCAACCGATAAAATAAAGGTTAAACTTAGCATTCCGAGGAAAACCGTTTTTGTTTTTTTAAAATTTTTCATTGTAGTCTCCTATTATTCTTCTTTTATTCTTTTTCGTTAGTGAATTTAATTAACTCATATTTTGAGATGAGAAAATCATAATATGAAGAAACGAGATTCATCTCGCTTGCGAATAACATAATATCTGCATCCATAAGATCGCTGTTAGTGATCATTCCCTGTTCAAAAAGATTGTTAATCAATTTATGGTTTTCTTTGGCAAATGCAAGAGCGGATTTATTGTTTTCCACCGTTTGTGCTTTCGTCACCACATTGCTAAAAGTACTTTTTGCTCCCACTAAGATATTATCCTTTGTTGATTCCAATGTTAGTTTTGTTTTCTTAACGTCATATTTTGTTTTTTTCAGATTTGTATAATTCGCACCACTGGAAAAAAGCGGGAATGAAAATGCAGCAACGAGATTCCAATTATCGTCACCGGAGAAATCAAATTCGTCATCATTTTCAATCTGGTAGGAAAATTGCAGATTTAATGAAGGCAGAAAATTTCCTTTTGCCATCAAAAGTTGTTTATCCATAATTTTATCGGTCGTGCTTAAAGTTTTTAGAATCGGATTGTTTTTTTCAGTTTCATTTAATATTTTTTCTACTTTTTCACCAAATTGTTCATTTTTGATTGAAGCATATTTTTTAATTTCCGTATTATAATTTTCCACATTTATTTTTTGCGGATAATATAATTCATCTGTTCCCAAAAGATTTTTCCAAACTGTTAATAGGACATTTAGATTATTCTCAACCTCATTTAAAGCCGTTTCATCATTTTTCAGTTTTACTTCCCATTGTAAAACATCGGATTTTTTTGCTGTACCGGCTTGATAATTATCCCGAACTTTTTTTAGATGTGCTTTGGAAGATTCCACACTTTTTTGAGAAAGTATTAAAACATCTTGAATTTTGAGGATATTAAAATACGTTGAAGCAACTTGGAAGGTAATATCGTTTTCTTTACTTTCTAATGAAAAAATCGCTTGATCTTTTGCCAATTTGGAAAGTTGATAACCGAGAATAACTTTACCACCGTTGAAAATCGGTTGCTGAACAGTAATGCCGTTATTAAAAGAAGTTTTGTAAACACCTCCGCTCATTGCAGCACCGGAGAAAGGAATGTAATTTCCATTCGGTATTCCATTTGCTCCAAAAACAGGTATCTGCATAGTTTTGTTTGCTGCTTTATAAGTGTCATCATCAAGTCGAACCATCGTCGAATTAAAGGCAACTTTTGGTAGAAAATTTGTAAAAGCATTTTTTTTACCCCATTCAGCAGATGTTAACGAATTTTTCTCCGATAATACATCTTTGTTTTGTTTTTTAGCCAATCGTATGCTTTCATCAAGAGAAATATCTTTAGCAAAAACAATTGATATCGTTAGAACTAGGATTAACAGCAATATTGGTTTTTTCATTTTTTGACTCCTTATTTTGATTTATATTATTAATTACATACACCTTGTATTATAAAACTACCGGTATAGTTTATGACTATGATAGATATCATAAGCATGAATAAAAAATGTTAATTTCATTTTACCTCTTTTCTAACCCGCTAAACATTATATTGACTACATCATCAACAATCTTGTTCAGTTCCATTTCCCGGTTACCATGCAAAACAAAATAGTTGATTCCCCAAGTTGTTCCGCTAATCATATAAATGACAGAATCAATCGAACGGTTCACAAAGACATTGCGCTCAATTCCTTCGGATATGATTTCCGTTAATAATTTCTTTTCAAATTTATCGAATTTATTTTTCTGCCTAAATGCCAATTGTCTTTGTTCTATAGATAAATTCTCTTTTAAAATTAAGTCGAAATATCTTTTTTTATTTTTAAATGAAATCAATTCCTCCAAAACAAATGCATAAATTTTATTTCTAATTGTATCTTGTTTAACTACTGCGTTTCTGATCTTATCTTGTATCTTTTTCATTTCACAATTAAACATCTCATTTATTATATCATTTTTGCTTTTAAAATAATAGTAGAGAGCGGTATTTTTCATTCCGCACTCTTGGGCTATATCATCCAGAGTCGTTTTTGCGAATCCGTATTTTTGAAACATAACAGATGCTGCTCTTAAAATACCTTCTCTTTTACTCATATCAAACTCCTTTTTTATTTTTTGAACAATTTATGAATTAGTTCGAAAAACTAAATCCTGGTTTTAGCGTCAAGTTTTTTCTTCTTTTTTTTATTTTTTGAACAATTTATGAATTAGTTCGAAAAACTAAATTATGGTTTTAGCGTCAAGTTTCTTCTTCTTATTTTTGGCATTCTCCCAAAATTTTTGACAAAACTACTTGACCCAAACAGATAAATTAAAATACATAAATAAAAATTTTAGGAGGAAACAATGAAAAAATTATTTTTCATAACTATGGTTATCTTGGCTTTTTCAATTTTGAATGCGGAGAAAAAAATATCTTACGGGCTTAAAATTGGAGGTAATATCGCAAATCAAACTTTCAAACATTCCGAATTTCCTGATTTAGATACAGACAATCGTTTGGGTTTTACAGCCGGAATTTTTGCAGAGTATAATGTAAATCCAAATTTCAGTTTTCTTTTTGAAGGGGATTATGTTCAAAAAGGTATGCAATTTGACCTGGATTATACCGATGAAAATGGCATTGTTTATAAAAAAGTTACTAAGGATAATCACGTAGATTATCTTTCCGTTCCTATGTTGGGAAAATATTCACTAAATATAAAAACAGCAAAGATTTACGCAATTGCCGGTCCCAGATTAGATGTCTTATTAGGATATAGCGGTATGATGGAAAATGTTTATGATGAATTTGACAGTGTAGATTTTGGGGCAACGTTTGGTTTGGGTTATGAATTTCATCTTGTAAATTCCAGAAATTTACTTCTTGAAATGAGATATTCCCCATCTTTAACAAATTCCTATGAAACAGATTTATTAAAAGTCAAAAATTCTTCTTTCGAATTTTATACCGGCATAAAATTTTAATTAATTCATATTTTATAAAATAGCAAGTCTCGAGGCTTGCTTTTTTTTGAAGAAATTTCCCTTGTATTTTTTAAGTCCCTATCTAAAATCTTTAAAATGTAAACATATTGCTGAACCACTTCCCCGAAACCTTTTCTAACAATTTTTTCTATATTCTTTGAAACTGATCATTGAAGCTATAAAAAAAGCCAAAAAAGAAACAATAAACACGGTCTGCATTCCAAACATCTTTAATATTAAAAATCCTAAAGGCGGAATTATCAATCCTCTCACACCTGTTAAAGCAACATGAACCGATTGATACATTGAGACATCATTGTTTTTAGCAAAATAAATCGTTCCCAAATTCCAAGCAATTAAAATTCCGGACATGGCAATACCATATATAACATAAGATAAATATACAATTGAAATTGAGGTTGAAATATTGTTAAACAATGTTGAAATAAATAAAATCATCGGAAATAAACTGATTGCCAAAAATGAGATGGCTGCAAAAAAATTAGGATGGTTTTTGTCGTGAATAAACCCGGCTATCGGAGCAAAAATTAAAATACCGATTTGAGAGATAACTCCTTTAGCAACAAAAGTCTGCGTATAATTCATGTGAAGATTATTAACCAAATATCTCGGAATTACCGGTAAAACAATCATAAAACCAATACCGTAAATCATAAATGCTATTTCATAATTCCTATATTTTTTATCGTTTTTTAAAATCTCGAAAGTTCTGGTTAGGGGAGAAATGAAAATTTGTTTTAAACTCTTTTTTTTCTTCAAATGTTTTGTTTTTTCTTTTGTATCAATTTTGATTGCAGCTAAAAATAAAGCCCCGATTAGTCCTAAAACACCGACAGCAACAAAAATATACTTATAATAATGTTCATTGATATCCAATAATCTGCCGGCAATATAACTTCCTATTAAAGCAACTAAAGTCGATAAAGATGCGGAATATCCAAATAATTTTCCTCTAATTACCTTCCTAAAATTAGCCTGAAGAAGCGTATTCTGAGTTGGAACAATCAATGAATTGAACGATAATAAAAATGCTAATAAAAATATGAATTGGTAAATATTCGTAATAAAAAATCCTAAAACCAGCGACAATCTTCCTAAAAATCCTGCTATTAGAAAATACTTTGATTTATTTTCGGAATCTTCAATTATTTTCCCCCACCAAATCGATAACAAGCTTGAAACCGGAAAAATCATAACTAAAATTGTTATTTGCCAATCAAACCCGTGAAAAGCTTTTTTTGCAATAATATCTTGCACATTTGTAACACTCGTTACAAATCCATTAAAGAACATTGCACTCATAAAAAGGCTAAATGTCCTTTTTTCTACAGCATTCATCTTTGTTTTCATTTTGTCTCCGATTTAGTTTGCGAACGTATTTTCTAATTTATTGATCTGATTCCCACAAAAATAGTCCCGCTATTCGGTCAATCTTAATTTATATTTTCTTTACAATATCTATCGAAAGTCTATAAGTTCCATTGATATAACATCTTTCTTGTTTAGACAAATATTATTTTGGGAAACACCCGATTATTCAAAGATTTTTATTCTGAGAATAGTCAAAACCAAAAACTCCCTAAAACCCATCTTAGTTTTGAAAAATTTATGGGAAATTTAACTAATTTGACAATAAGATTAAAGTAAATAAGTTGGGTGCGATAATTTAACCCATTAAAAAAAATAAAGGAGACTGAAATGAAAAAATTATTAATTATTTGTATGTTGATTTTCGTAACATTTATCAATGCTCAAGAGACCAAAACTTACAAAAATCTTTCGAAAGCTTTAAAAAATCCTGAAAAAGTATCTCGTTTGGATTTGAATTTTGCCAGAATTGGAGTTCTTCCCGATTCTATCGGATTACTGACAAATTTAACTTATCTCAGACTTAGTTCCAACAACCTAAAAAAACTGCCGGAAGCTATTCTCAAACTGAAGAATTTGATTGAATTGGATGTTAGTTTCAATGAGCTTGAAAATTTACCGCGAGGTTTAGGAAAACTAAAAAACTTAACAAAATTGAAAATCGGCTCAAATAAAATCACAAAATTACCCGAGTCAATTGGAGATTTAAACAAACTCACATATCTTGATGTTAGTTTCAACAATCTTACATTTCTTCCTGAAAGCATTGGAAATCTAAGTAATTTGCAAATATTAAAGATTAATTCCAACCGATTAACCACCTTACCAAATTCAATTACTAATCTTAAAAATCTATCAAGATTGGATATGGAATTCAATAATTATACTTCTTTACCGTCCGGAATAGTTGAAATGGATAACTTGGAAAATATTGAGCAGATTACAACATTTTACGATAATTTCATTTCCAAACAAGAACAAAAAAAAATAGAAGAGGAAAATGAAGCAAAACGTTTAGAAGAAATTTCTCATTATAAATATCTTCTTAATTTTACAAATAGTGATTTAGAAAATAAAAATACAGGAAAATTTGATGAAGAGAAAGCTTATGAAAAGTTACCCTGGAAAATTAATGATATTTATGAATATTTAAGCACAAAAAACGAGTTTATTTATAATGCCAAAAACTTTTCTTTTGAAAAAGATAAAGTAACCGACACGGTTTTAATCGGATATAAAATAGAAAAGAAAGATAAAGTAATTGAGTCTCATTTATATAATTTTACTAAAAAGCAAATGCTTCCGAGGCGCGGAATGTTCGCAGATATAAATTTTACTATTAGAAAAGATTCAACCTCCGCCTCCATGAAATTTATGCCATTTCTGCCTTTAATGACGTTTAGAACTCTAGATAGAAATGAATCGGTAACAATCAAAAATAAAACTTATGATTGCACAATTGTGGAAGGTTTTTTTATGTTTCAAAAAATTAGGTATTGGATGGTTACAAATACTCCGGGATTAATTGTTAAAATGATCAGCGAATCCACTTATAACCGAAGAACTTGGACTTTGAAAGAAGTTAAATAGTTAAAAAATAAATAGTGAAAAAGATAAGTATTATGTTTTTATTGATGATGATAAGTTATCAAGGCTATTTCTTATCTGAATTCCTTATTTATTGAGTTCACAACTTGTGAGAAAAAAGATTCAATGCCGATAGCTACAGTCTTATTTGAAGCTTCTTTTAATAAATAATGATTCACTAATAATCTCCCAATATTTTTTCTTTATTGGATAGTTGGCAGGCAAGATGACTGATAATTTCGGCACGTTGTCTGCCATCTTTTTATTTAGACTATATCGACTGTTTTTGGTATGCCAATTAATTCACAAAAAAAGCCCGAATTACTCGGGCTTTTTATCTCTCAAATTATGTTTATTTCAAAAGGATACATTTCTTCATCGTATAAGTTGTATTATCAACTGACATTCGATAGAAATAAATTCCTGAAGATACTTTTTGATTTTGATTATTCTTACCTGTCCAAAGAACTGTTCGTCGTCCTTCCTTTTGCGGAGAATTAACGAGAGTGGTTATTTTTTGACCTAAAACGTTGAAAATGTCTATTTTCACAAAACCGGATTTACTCAAATTATATTTAATTGTCGTTGTCGGGTTGAACGGATTCGGATAATTTCCGACAAGTTCAGTTATTTTCGGAATTAGATAACCGTCATCAGCATTAACTATTTCCAAAGTTACCGTCCAATTTTGTTCAACCTGAAATTCTCCGTCGGAAACAATACAAT
>Ga0256842_1003013_pt1 | contig 11566 bp, 12 predicted proteins | sample 4559240metaG_FD_185973 | JGI IMG/M metagenome (GOLD analysis project Ga0256842, IMG submission 185973) | Hydrothermal vent microbial communities from Guaymas Basin, Mexico - 4559-240 | ecosystem: Environmental > Aquatic > Marine > Hydrothermal vents | place: Mexico: Guaymas Basin | collected...
TGATCAAAAAATAGCACAACTTTTAAAAGAAAAACATGGTATAGATATAGCACGACGAACTGTTGCAAAATATAGAGAAGCCATGGGTATACCTTCATCAAGCAAAAGAAAAAGGTTGTTTTAAATGGGCCTATATTTTAACTCTAATACCTTAAGGAGGGATTATGGAAATACAATTTAACTTTAAAAACTTTGAGCCCTCAGAACACCTCAAAAAATATGCTGAAAATAGGTTTAGCAAATTAGAAAAATACATAAAGAGGATAGATAGTGCCTTTCTTCAAGTGAATATGGAGGTGGACAGATTCAGACAAAAGATAGATGTAATACTCAATGCAGATGATATACACATAAAAGGCCAAGAAGAAAGTCAAGATATGTATGCCTCTATAGATATGGTGTTAGACAAGATAGAGGCACAACTTAGAAAGATGAAAGATAAAGAAAAAGACAGAAGAAAAGGGAAGCTGGGGAAAACAACCTCTTCTTTGGAAGCACAAAAAGCAGTATCCAGTGTAAAGGGTACTCCAAATATTGTAATGTCAGAGAATTATATTTCCAAGCCAATATCAATTGAAGATGCAGCAATGGAACTTCAAAAGAGTGATAATATATTTGTGGTTTTTATCAATGCAGACACAAGGCGTGTGAATGTATTGTATAAAAAGAAAAATGGAGATTTTGGACTAATTGACCCAAGGGTGTAGAAATGTTAACAAAATATATACATAAAGATCTTATTATACCAGAACTTAAGTCTACAACAAAATCAGAAGTCCTAATGGAGCTTCTTGGACCTTTACACAAAAAATATCCGCAACTCAATATAAAACATATATATAATATTTTGATGGAGAGAGAAAGATTGGGATCCACAGGAATTGGAGACGGAGTTGCAATACCCCATGGAAAATTAGAAAATCTTTCCAATATAGTCACAATAGTGGGGAGAAGTTTTATAGGTGTAGATTTTGATTCACTTGACAAAAAACCTTGTTATATATTTTTCTTAGTACTTGCACCAGATAATGTGGCAGGACTTCATTTAAAACTCCTTGCTCATATATCAAGGCTACTTAAATCTGCTGAATTTAGAAAGTCTTTTATGGAAGCAAAGGGTGTTGAAGGTATCTGGGATCTATTAAATGGATCATAAGAACAAGATTCACTGTTCATTAAGGGAGGGAAGTGTTTGCCTCCCTTAAATTATTTTAACTAATTAGAACTATGAATAGTATATTACCCTTAATTATAGTCACAGGACTTTCTGGAAGTGGGAAGACCACCGCTTTGAAGGTATTGGAAGATCTTGGTTTTTTTTCAGTTGATGGACTTCCCTTACCTATGTGTTTAAAACTCATTCAGATTTTTGAAGACCAAGGACCTCGTAAATATAGGGGGATTGCCCTTGGTGTGGACACAAGACAAATAGAATATTTATCTGAATGGGAAGAGATAAAAAATGAGCTAATAAAAAAAGGAATAGAGCCCACAATTATCTTCTTAGAAGCAGATGAAGATGTCATTATAAAGAGATATGCAGCAACAAGAAGGCCTCATCCCTTAGAGTCCCAGCAACTGGCACTAAAACAGGCAATAGAGTTAGAGAAAAGGCTTCTTGAGAAATTGAAAAATGATGCCACACTGGTTATAGATACTACAAATTTTTCAATCCATGATTTGAGACGAAACATACAATCTCACTTTGATGTTCTAAATGGAAAAGCAGGTGGAATAAGGATCCAATTAATTTCGTTTGGATACAAATATGGAATTCCAAGGGAAGCTGACATAGTGATTGATTTAAGATTTTTACCAAACCCATATTTTGATGAAAATCTAAGACCTTACTCAGGCAAGGAAAAACAGATCCAGGATTATATCTTAAAATCCCCAACAGGCCAGATTTTTTTAGAAAAACTTATGGATTTTCTGAACTTTATCTTACCTCTGTATAGTGAAGAAGGAAGATATAGATTAACTATTGCCTTTGGATGTACAGGGGGTTATCATCGGTCAGTGGCAGTAACAGAAAGGGTTTATAGAAAATTAAAAGAAAAGAATTACACGGTTCAACTAGAGCACAGACACCTCTCATTGTTTTCATAAGGTATAATTATGATAGGGGTACTAATTGTAACACATCTTGATCTGGGGAAAAAACTTCTTGAGGTTTCAGAAAGTATATTGGGAAAACAAGAGCTATGTAAGGCATTATCTATTGATACCACCAAACCAATGGAAGAAATCCTTGGAGACATTCGTATAAGTGTTCAAGAACTAGATAAGGGTGATGGAGTTATAATCTTGACAGATATGTTTGGAGGCACGCCCAGTAACTTGAGTTTTTCCCTGCTAAACTCTTTTAATCTGGATGTAGTAACAGGGGTCAACCTACCTATGTTATTAAAAATATTAACTAATCGTGATATGCCATTAGATCAATTGGCATTAGAGGCCAAAAATGCTGGTAAGATGGGGATAAAAGTTGCTGGAGAATTACTAAAAAGAAAGGTTAAAGGAAATGGATAAATTTAAGATTTGGGCTCGAATTGACAATAGACTTATCCATGGTCAAGTGATTGAAAGGTGGTTTCCTTATTGTAAGTCAAAATATGTCATAGTTGCCAACGATGAATTGGCAGAAGATCCTCTAAGACAAGAGATAATGAAACTGGCAATTCCCAATAACATACAGATTTTTTTCACTAAGATAATTGACCTTCCTACTACTCTTAGTCAAATAACAAAACATAAAAAACAAAACTCAATCTTTGTGTTGTTTGCAGATTGTAAAGATGCAAGACGAGCATTTGACAATGGATTCAAATTCTATATCTTAAACATAGGCAACCTACACTACTCTCCTGGGAAAAAGCAGGTGTGTGATCACATTTTTCTTGCAAAAGAAGACATTTTATGTCTAAAATACTTAAAAGAACAAGGTATAACCCTTGATTTTAGGTGTGTGCCCAATAATCCAATAAACATTAAGATAGATGAAGTATGGATATAACTCATATTACAATTTATAGTTTTTTTTTGGGCTATTTTCCTTATTTAGATTTAATATCATAACAGGACTGTTAGACCGGCCCATTAGTGTAGCACTTCTCTTTTCAATATTCTCCTCATATAAATCAATTATCTTGGGAACAGGAATCTTTTTTGAGCTTATGTGGATGGATCTATTCCCTGCTGGGACCTATATACCCCCTAATAAATTGTTCCCCTTTTTTATAGTTATAACAATATATAAAATGACTACACCCTCTGTTTTTGGATTTTATATTTTACTGGCATTGAGCATACCTTTGGCATATTTAGGTAGCTTTATAGAAAGATATCACAGGACATTACAAAACAGGGCCTATGACTATGTTGTAGAACTTATAACAAATAATCAGACTGTTCCCTTTAAGAAAATAAAGATCATATCAACTGTTCAATATTTCTTCATCAATGCTTTTACATTTTTTATTTCATGTATAACTATCTATTATATCATTCACTTCATGGATTCCCTTTCACAAAATCCAGATCCCAATCAAATTAATTGGCCTATTTTGTGGGCTATTTCTATGATTGGTGGGATACTATCCATCAGGATTAAAGAGGCATATATAGCCTTAATTAGTGGATTTATTGTTATGGGGATGATAATTTTGCTTGGTATATTGTAAAACCTATGTGAGAAAAACTCAACTCACCTAAAATTGCACTTTTAATCAGCTTTATTATCCCATGAAAAATTTAAGAAATAAAAAAGCCAGCTCAAATGAGCTGGCTTTTTTATGCCGAGGGAGGGATTCGAACCCTCACGGGCGAATACCCACTACCCCCTCAAGATAGCGTGTCTACCAATTCCACCACCTCGGCGCTGCAAAGATATATAAACAAATCTTTTAAACTTGTCTAGATCTATTTTTGTGTTTTGTTTGAATTTGTATTTTCTTTTTTTGGAACAACAACCTCTTGTGCACTCTTTTTAGTAGGAGTATTTACAGGTCGTTCCAATATAATAGATGGCTTGGCCTTTGTCTTTTTTGCTGAATCTAGGATGCTAAATCCTATGGATGTACAAAAAAATACTATTGCCAGACACACAGTTAATTTCACCAAAAAACTACCAGCACCTGAGCTTCCAAAAAAAGTTGATGAGCTGGAACCACCAAATATTACCCCCATGCCCTCATGACCACTTTGTAATAAAATCACAATAATGAGAAGGATACATGCAATAAAATGAACAGTTAAAAGTAACGTTTCCAATTCGGCCCTCCTAAGTAGTTTTTAAGCTAACACTATTTGACTAAAACTATTTGCATCCAGGCTTGCTCCTCCTACCAAGACTCCATCCACATTGTCAATATTTATTATTGATTTCACATTATCAGGTTTCACACTTCCACCATAGAGTATGGGAATATCTTTTGCTTGGCCCCCAATAAATTCTATTAATTTTTCTCTCACCAAGGTGTGGGCTTCATATATCTCTTTTTCTCCAGCAACCTCTCCTGTGCCAATAGCCCAGACAGGTTCATAGGCAATAGCCAATCTTGAGACTATATCCTTTTCTTTGCTCACCTTTGCAAGGCCCTTTTCCAATTGATCAGTTAGCACTTGTTCTACCTTACCTGCTTTTCTCTGATCTAGCTTTTCACCAATACAATAAATGATTTTAAGTCCCATCTCCAGACCAAACTCCACTTTTTGGGCAAGAAACTCAGGGGATTCATTTAGGATGTGTCTTCTTTCAGAATGTCCCACCAATGCATACTCACAACCTACATCTATTAACATCTTAGGAGAGATCTCTCCAGTATATGCACCTTCAATTGCAGGATAAAAATTCTGAGCACCAAGTTTCATATATTGATATCTATTTATAACATCTGCCACCACAGATAGAGATGTAAATGGTGGACATATTAACACCTCTCTATCTTCTTTAACCTTTCCATCTATTAGTTCCAATAATTTTTTAGCTGTATCTTTTGCCTCTTGTTGTGTTTTGTACATCTTCCAGTTTGCAGCCATGATCTTTTTCATTTTAAAATCCCCCTATTAAATTTTAATCATACAGTCCAAGTGCCTTTAGCCCAGGAAGCTGTTTTCCTTCCAAAAATTCCAAAAAGGATCCTCCACCAGTTGATACAAAAGTAATCTTGTCCTCCAATTTACATGAGTGTATCAAATTATCTGTATCACCGCCACCAACTATTTTCACCCCTTCATTTGCAGCAACAACTTGGGCGATTCCAAAAGAGCCCTGAGAAAATGTGGGATTTTCAAAGGCACCCATAGGTCCATTCCACACAATGGTCTTTGCATCCTTTATAACTTCAGAAAAAAGTACCAGTGTAGCTGGGCCTATGTCCAAGATCTTTCCCTTTGAATCTACATCCTGATACGGATATGTCCCCATTGGCGTAAGATCATTTACATCTTTGCCCATCACATAATCAACAGGCAAATAAAAACTCACCTTTTTCTCTTTTGCTAGATCCATAATATTTTTTGCATCAGGGATAAGATCCTCTTCCACTAAAGATTCTCCAACTTCACACCCTTGTGCCTTTCTAAATGTATTTGCCATTGCTCCGCCAATTATTACCCTGTCTACCTTATTTAAAAGGGAGTGAAGTATTCCTAACTTGGTAGACACCTTTGCACCACCAGCAATTAAAAGAAAGGGGCGTTCTGGATTTTTCAAATAATTATTCAAATACTCCACCTCTTTTTTTATCAAAAACCCGCCGCATACATCTTTTATAAACTCTGTCACTCCCACAACAGATGCGTGTGCCCTGTGCACTACTCCAAAGGCATCGTTTAGATATATATCCCCTAATTTTGCAAGTTCTTTGCTAAAATCTTTATCATTTTTTGTTTCCCCTTCATGAAACCTCAAATTTTCAAGTAGCAAAATATCCCCTTCCCCCATGGAATTTACCATATTTAATACCTCATCGCCTATACAATCAGGTGCCATTTTTACATCAATATTTAAAAGCTCAGAAAGCCTTTTTGCAACTGGCGTAAGTGACAGCTCCTTCACAAACTTTCCCTTTGGCTTACCCATATGTGAACACGCAATCAACTTCCCCCCTTTTTCTATCACATACTTAATAGTTGGGATCGCAGCCCTAATTCGTGAATCGTCCTTTATCTCTCCATCCTTTATTGGCACATTAAAATCAAAACGACCCAACACCCTTTTTCCCTTTACGTCTATCTCATCAATAAATCTAATTGGCATAATAACCCCTCCTCTGTGTTTGTTTAAAATATTTAGAACAGGTGATAAAGTTTTTATAATTTCATAATACACCATTTGACAAGAGAAAAATAAATTGAGATAAATCTTTTTACAGATTTTTATCTAATTTAAGCATAGGAGAACCTTTTATGGAACAACTAATTTTTCATGACTGGCTGATAAATTATATAAAAAATGTTTTAAAAAATAAATACAAAGACATAAAGGCCAATATTGGGAAAAAAGAATTTGAATACAAAGGCCATTATCCTGATATTATTTTACAAAGTGGGGGATTTACAATTGGTATTGTGGAAGTTATAACCAAAACAAAGATAAACAATGAAGAGATAGAAAGGTGGAAACAACTTGCTATGCTTGATACAAAATTAATACTTTTAATACCTGAACATCTTAAAAAAAAGATAGCTGATATATTGTGGAAAGAAAGATTAATGGAAAAGGTATCCATTGCAACTTATGAGATAAAATTAAAAGGACTTTAAAAGGAGATTTTATGTATTATTTTACCAAATCACAGGCTTATAAAAGATTAAAAAGACATTTTAATGAGATAAAACATATTCATATGAGGGATCTTTTTAAAAGTGATGGTGATAGATTTGAAAAATTTAGTATAAAATTAGGACCAATTCTATTTGACTTTTCCAAAAATAGGATTACAGAAAAGACCATAGAACTATTGATAGATCTTGCACATGAGGCATCATTAGAAGAAAAAATAAAGGGCATGTTTTCTGGTGAAGTAATAAATACCACAGAAAAAAGACGGGTTATGCACTGGGCCCTCAGAGTCCCAGAAAATAAAGAGGTAGTAGTTGATGGTAAAAACATCACTAAAGATGTTTGGAATGTATTAAAAAAAATAGAACATTTTGTAAAAAAAGTTAGATCTGGAACTCACATGGGCTTTACTAACAAAAAAATAACAGATGTAGTAAATATTGGGATAGGTGGATCTGATCTAGGACCCAAAATGGTGGTCAAGGCCTTAAATTTTTTGATCCCTGAAGATATAAAAGTGCATTTTGTATCTAACATTGATCCAGCCCATCTAAGTATGCAATTACAAAGATTAAATCCTGAAACCACCCTTTTTATAATATCTTCCAAATCATTTACCACACTAGAGACCATGGAAAATGCAAAAAGGGCAAGAGAGTGGATTGTTGAAAATCTGAAAAGTGCGGATGCAGTAAAAAATCACTTTATTGCAGTTTCCACCAACCTGCAAGGAGTAAAGGAATTTGGAATAGCAGAAGAGAACATGTTTGAGTTCTGGGATTTTGTAGGTGGAAGATATTCTCTGTGGTCAGCAATTGGAATATCCATCGCCCTGGGAATTGGTTTTGAAAATTTTAAAAAACTTCTAAATGGCGCTCATATGGTGGATGAGCATTTCAAAAATTCCCCTTTAAACAAAAATATTCCTGTAATCATGGGGCTTTTAGATATATGGTACACAAATTTCTTTGGTGCATCTTCCATAGCTATTCTACCATATTCACAATGCTTAGAAGAATTTCCAAATCATCTCCAGCAACTAATAATGGAGTCCAATGGAAAAAGAGTGACTAAGGAGAACAGAGTAGTAGATTTTAATACCTGTCCTGTTATATGGGGAAGGGTTGGCACTGATGGACAACATTCATTTTATCAATTAATCCACCAAGGCACCCAATTAATCCCTTGTGATTTTATAGGATTTGTAAAAAATCCATATAATAATGAAAAGATACATGACATATTTATGGCAAACTTCTTTGCCCAAACAAAGGCGCTTATGGAGGGAAAACAGGAACAAAAAGTCGTGGAAGAGTTAAAAAATAGTGGGCTTTCAGATACAGAAATTCAAAAAATTTTACCTCACAAGGTCTTTCCAGGAAATAGACCCTCAAACTCCATACTCATTGATGAGTTGACCCCTTATACCTTGGGAGCCCTGATAGCCTTGTATGAACACAGGACCTTTGTGCAAGGTTGTATATGGAATATAAATTCCTTTGATCAATGGGGGGTTGAACTTGGAAAAGTGCTTGCTAAAGGAATTGTGAATAATTTAACTACAAAAGAAACTTGTAATGCATATGATTCATCAACCAATGGACTGATAAATTATTATAAAAAAATCAAAAGGGGTTAGAGGTGTATTACCTTGGATTAGATATTGGATCTGTTAGTATAAATGCCGTTATATTAAATGAAAATAAAGAGATTATCTTTGAACTCCCCTACACAAGACATTTTGGATTGGTCAATGAAAAGACATATAATATTCTTAAATCCATCTTTGATAGATTTTCAGTTGATAAGTTCCAGGGTATTGCTATTACTGGTTCAAATGGACAAATAGTCTCTAAACTTGTGGGTGTTCCCTATGAGGTAGAAACAGTGTGTATTGCATTAGGGTCAAATCTTATCAGGCCTGGAGTTAAGTCCATAGTGAGCATTGGTGGCCAGGATGCAATGTTTTTAAAATTATCTCACAAAAATGGTAGATTCTATTTAGCAGACTTTTCAATAAATGGCCCATGTGCATCTGGCACTGGTTCTTTTATAGACCAGCAGGCTGAAAGACTTGCTATATCTATGTATGGACAGGATTTTAAGCCAGACCAAAAACACCTTGATAAGACTCTTCAAGATTTTATTAGCTTGGGTTTAAAAAGCAAATCCCCAGCCCCTGTGGCATGCAGGTGTACTGTGTTTACTAAATCAGACATGATACACCTTCAAAATAAAGGAGAACCTGTAGAGAATATCATAGCAGGACTCCACATTGGAAATGCACGAAACTTTGTTAGCACCATTGTGGGCAATGTAGAATGGGAAAATCCAGTTATATTTGTGGGAGGAATGGCAGCAAACAAACTCCAGGTTGAAGCCTTAAAAAGATATTTTCCTGAATTAGAAGTTCCAAAATATTTCTTTTCCATTGGAGCAATTGGTGCTGCCCTGTTTTCCATGGACTCACCTTTACACAATTCTGATTTTACCATAGAGAGATTAAAAAGGCTGAAAAAAGATCTTTTAAAAGAGGTACCTAGGACCAAGCCTCTGTGTCTTAAGTTGAGCACTTTTCAAGAAAGTAAAGACATCTATCCTCCAAAAGATCTGGAGAACATAAAAGGATATCTTGGGATAGATATAGGATCAACCAGTACAAAATATGCATTTATAGACCAAGAAGGGAATATTATTTCAAAATGTTATGTTACAACCAGAGGAAAACCCATTGAAGTGACCCAATATCTCCTTCAGGATCTAATGAAAAAATTGGGAGATAGATTTGAAGTGGCAGGAATATGTACAACAGGTTCTGGTAGAAATGTGGTTGGAGATTTTTTAGATGCTGATCTTATTATAGATGAAATTACAGCACACACCAAGGGTGCAGTCTCTGTAGATCCCAACATTGATACTATATTTGAGATTGGAGGTCAGGACTCAAAATACATAAGACTAAAAGATGGATATGCAATTGATTTTGATATGAACAAGATCTGTGCAGCGGGCACAGGGAGTTTTTTACATGAGCTTGCCAATAAATTGGGAATAAATATAGTGGATGAATTTCAAGAAATAGCCCTTTCATCTAAAAGCCCTATCAATTTAACAGACAGATGTACAGTGTTTATGGAATCAGATCTTATGGCATATCTTCAAAAAGGTGCCAAAATAGAAGACCTTATAGCAGGCCTTTCTTACGCCATTGTGCATAATTATCTAAACAGGGTAGTTGGAAAAAGACAGATTGGTGACAAAATAATGTTTTTGGGAGGCCCGTCATTAAATAAGGCCGTTGTTGCTGCTTTTGAAAATATCCTCAACAAAGGGATAATAACCCCTCCAAACAGAGAGGTAATGGGGGCATATGGTGCAGCACTATTGGTCAAAGAAATGATTGAAAAAGAAAAATCTTATAAAATAAAAGAGAGGGATCTAAAAAAATTATCTAAACAAAAGATTTCATACACTGAAAAGATCTGTAGAGCAGATCCAAAATGTAGCAATGAATGTAAATTAAAGATATATAACTTTGGTGGAAGAAAAAGTGTATGGGGCGGAGATTGCGGTAGATATGAAGTCACAAACTACCATGGCGAACCTTGTGAAGATTATTTTAAAATAAGAGAGGATATTTTTTTAGATTACTTAACAAAATATAATGTTGAACCAGGTAAAAGTCCCCTATCAACTAATGGTCCTGTTATTGGTATGCCATTTGGCCTACATTTTCATGAATGGGCAATATTCTGGGTAACATTTTTTACGGAACTGGGATTTTCATGTTACTTAACACAGAAGACAAACAATAATATAGTGAAAGAAGGTGTTGAATCAGTTGTTACAGAGATGTGTTTTCCCGTAAAGGTCTATCATGGACATGTGAAAGAACTTTTAGACAAAAGTGATTTTTATTTTTTGCCAAATATAATCAATATACCATCTTATGAAAAAAATGAAAAATCTATGTTATGTCCTATGTCTGCTGCATCTCAATACATTGTAAAACAGGCGTTTTCTTTAGATGATAAAAGAATACTCAGGCCCCATGTATATCTAAAAGACAAAAAAGAACAAATAGCTAACATCTTATACAAGGAATTAAAGGAGAAATTAAAAGTCTCATACAAAAAGATTGATATTTGTATTGAAAAGGCCTTTTCAATATACAATGAATTTAAACAAAGACTATATGAAATTGGTAAAGAAGTATTAAAAAATACAGAGAATAAGCCTATATGGATAATATCTGGAAGACCTTATAATCTTTATGATCACAGGCTCAATTTACACATAGGCTCAAGGCTTTCAAAAAGGGGAATACTTGCCCTGCCAATAGATTTTATTGATTTAAGTAATATAGATCTCACTGACTTCCCACGCATGTATTGGGCCTTTGGATCAAGGATATTGAGAGCAGCGAAATTTGTTTGTAACAACAATATGTTATTTGGTGTACACATCACCAATTTCAGCTGTGGGCCAGATTCGTTCATAGAACATTTTTACAAATTTATTATGAAGAACAAGCCATATTTGATCTTAGAATTTGATGAACACAGTGGAGTTGCTGGAATGCTAACTAGAATTGAGGCCTTTGATAATGTAATAAAGGGCTATATACAAAAACAGTAAATTTGAAATATTTGAAATATAAGATTTGACATATAGATTTAATGTAAGTATAAAATTAAATATCAAAAATTGCATTAATTATAAAAAATAACTATAAACCGTAGGGAGGAAAAAATGGGCAGACTAATTAGGATAAATACA
>Ga0256842_1003015_pt1 | contig 11561 bp, 14 predicted proteins | sample 4559240metaG_FD_185973 | JGI IMG/M metagenome (GOLD analysis project Ga0256842, IMG submission 185973) | Hydrothermal vent microbial communities from Guaymas Basin, Mexico - 4559-240 | ecosystem: Environmental > Aquatic > Marine > Hydrothermal vents | place: Mexico: Guaymas Basin | collected...
AAACTTATAGATTTTGTAGAGGGGAGAAGCACCACCGGAATAATTAAGAGGATGAAGGGAGAAGGCGGAAAAATGAAGGAGAATCGATAATGGAAAATTTAACAAAATGTTTAAACGAGCATATAAAAACCGCTGAAAAGATGAAAGAGCTGCTTCCTCAGATTAAACAGGCCGGAGAGTTGTGCCTGAGTGCATTGAAAAACGGTAATAAAATAATGCTTTGCGGAAACGGCGGAAGTGCGGCCGATTCTCAGCATATAGCCGCAGAACTTAGCGGAAGGTTTAAAAAAGAGAGAATCCCCCTAGCCGGAATAGCCCTTACAACCGACACTTCGGCACTTACCGCCATCGGAAACGATTACGGGTATGAATATGTGTTTTCAAGACAGGTGGAGGCGTTAGGAAAAAAAGGGGACGTTTTAATAGCAATATCCACAAGCGGTAATTCCCTTAATGTTATAAAAGCTATTGAGAGTGCAAGAAATATAGGGTGTAAAATTATAACACTCACCGGAAAAGACGGAGGTAGGATGAAAGAAATGGGTGATGTGAATATTGTAGTCCCTTCAAACGACACACCCAGGATTCAGGAAATGCACATAATGGTCGGGCATATGATTTGCGCTTTAATTGACGAAGGGTTTTAATATTTCGTCAACTATAAATTTCGCCCCTTCTTTTTTATTTATTATAGCCAGTTTTTTAGAAATTTGTTCCAAATCGGAATTGAAAATAATCTGTTTTATTTTGTCAGTGTCAATTTCGTTTTGCCTGATTACAAACCCCGCTTGTTTATCGGCTAAAAATTTGGCGTTATAATATTGATGGTCCCCAGCCGCATAAGGATAGGGAATAAAAAGAGAAGGTATCAAGTTTGCCGTAAGCTCGAAAAGCGTTGAAGCACCGGCTCTTGAGATGGCAAAATCGGCATTTGATATTTTTTCAGCCAGGTTTTTGTCGAAATCAAATACATCGGCGTCAATGTTGTTTTGGGTATAAAATTTTTTTATTCTTTGAAAATCTTTTTTACCTGTCTGATGGATTATATCTATATTTTTTTCTTTCAGGTGAGGAGCAAGTTTTAAAGCCAAATCGTTTATAGCCAAAGCCCCCTGGCTGCCTCCTAAAAATATTACGCTTTTAAGCTCTTTTCTAATTCTGCTTGTTTCAAAAAAAACGTCTTCAACCGGATAAGGGTCTTTGTAAAGAAAAGTATTGAAAAATCTTCTGCTAAAAGGTTTTAGGAGTTTGTTTAGCGAACCTATATGGGCGTTCTGTTCGTGAATAAAAAGCGCTGTATTGCCCAAAACCGCGGCAAAACTCGCAGGGGCGGCGGAATATCCGCCCACACTGAATACGGCCTTGATATTATGTTTTTTTAGCAGTTTTTTTGCCTGAAACGAGAGCTTTATGATATGTAATAATGAATTTATTTTACCTATTCCTTTTTTATTTACCACACCGCTTGAAGGCATAAAATATCTGGCACTGAACCCTTCATCATTTTCAAACCACGCTTTGTCGGCTCCCAAAGTAGAACCTATATATACAGGTTTTATGCCTCTTTTGTTTAATTCGTCTTTTATAACCTTTGCAATTTTCAGATGTCCCCCCGTTCCACCGCCGGTTATTAAAATGTTTATTTTATTCAACCCTTCCTCCTTCGCCCTTAACCCTCACTCAATTTTCGCTTTTTTACTTATCATCAAAACCATACCTATTGCCGTACATAAAGCCACAAGCGAGCTTCCCCCGTAGCTTAGGAAAGGGACGGTAAGACCTTTAATAGGGATAAGTGAAGTCACCCCAAGACCGTTAAAAATAAACTGAATCATAATAAGCGTTCCCACACCGAACGCAAAAAGCTGATACTCTTTTTTTTCACTGCGGTTTGCTATTTTGTATATTCTGTATACCAGTGCCAGCATAAGTATTACTATAAGTGTTATGCCAAGTACGCCTGTCTCTTCTGCTATTCCCGCCAAAACGAAATCCGTATGAACGTCTGAGAGGAAACCCAGTTTAAATATTCCGTTTCCGATTCCCTGTCCAATAATACCTCCGTGGTATATTGCATTAAGGGATTGTTCCACCTGCCCGTAACTCATTGAGCTCTCTACCGTAATGTCAGGGAAAAAGTTGTTTGTCATCAGATGTAACCATGCTTTAAACCTGGCATACCTGTAACCTGATGAAAGTATAGCCGCTATGAATACAAAAATACCTCCGGCTAAAATAATGGTAAACGTTTTAAACTTACCCCCGGCAATCAGCAGCATAAAAGCGAATAACAGCCCCATTACCATTACCTGCCCGAGGTCCGACTGATAAGCCAGAATAAGATACCAAAATCCTCCGAGTATGATTATATATCTTAAAATGAGCTGAAATTCTTCTTTTAGGGTTTTGTGATCCTTTACCTGTCTTGTAAAAGACCATGAAAGGAAAAATATAACGCCCAGTTTAAAAAATTCAACGGGGGCGAATTTAAAAGGCCCTATTTTTATCCATCTTTTAGCCCCGTTAATTACAGGGGCGACGCTTTCGGGTAAAAACGGCATAACCAATACCAAAACGGCGGAAAGGACAAGTATGCTCCAGCCTATTCTTTCAAACCATTTCTCAGGATTAAGCCCGGCAAACCAGACCATTATCGCAAATCCCAACATTCCAAAACCTATGTAACGCATAACAAAATGGTATTCGCTTAAATGTTTGGTGTGTTCGAGATAAACAGGCAGGGAATAAGAAAAAAGAGCTCCTATTAGCATTAATATACCGACGATTATGAATATAAGGGAGTCGACTTTTTGCAAATTTCACCTTTATGAAGTATAATATTGATAGAATTTTAGCATAATTAAGTTGTGAAGTTGTGAAGTAGGTAAGTTGTGAAGGTGTAAGGGCGTAAAAATGTTATTTTGTTTTAAACTTTGTAAGCTAAGTTTAACTTTAACAACTTCACTAACCCTAACAACTTTAATAACTTTTATATGGAATAAAAATTGCTTGTAAAAATAAAAAGGAGTAAAAGTGGCATTTGAGATAAGTAAAAGTTTTGGTATTTTAGAAAAATCCCTGCATTACAGAAAAATCAGACAGGATATGATAGCAAGCAATATCGCAAATGCCGATACTCCTTATTACAGACCAAAAGATATAAGATTCGAAGAAGCGCTTCAGGCCGAGGTTGATAAAAAGTTTAATATAAGAAAAGTTCCAAAACTTGAACTTGCCAAAACGGCGCCCGGGCATATGTCGGCACCTGATGAAACGTCTGAATCCAAACCGATTGTGTTTTACAGGGACGGACATCTGGCAAGGAATGACGGCAACAGTGTGGATATAGATGTCGAAACGACGGAAATGGCTAAAAACAATATAGCCTATAATGCGGCTATTCAGGCTTTAAGAAAAGATATCGATATATTTAAAGCCGTTCTTGATTCGAGCAAGAATATTTAAGGGTGAAGGCTGAAGGGTGAAGATGGAAAATAGAATAAAGAGTAAATAAGGATTGATATGGGATTTTTTAACAGTTTCGATATTTCAGGATACGGGCTTTCGGCTCAGAGATTCAGAATAAATATAATTTCAGAAAATATCGCCAATGCAAACACGACAAGAACCGATGAAGGCGGGCCGTATAAAAGAAAAGAGGTTATTTTTAAAGCCGTGCCTTTTGAAGAACAGTTAAACAGTGAAATTGACAGAAACGCTAAATTCCATCAATACGAAAATCCTTTGGATGAGGAAGGCGAAGATTACAAAGTAGCAAAACCTCCAATCGAAACCGTCATAGTCGATAAAGTTGTAAGGGACGATTCCAAACCTATTTTGAAATACGACCCTTCAAACCCCGATGCGGATGCAAACGGTTATGTTGCTTATCCGAATATTAATCCCGTGGTGGAAATGGCCGATTTATTAGAGGCGACCCGTGCTTATCAGGCAAACGTGGCGGCGTTTCAAAGCGCCAAAACAATGGCAAACGGTGCCATAAACATTTTACAAAGTTAAGGAATAAACAATGGCTTTTATAAATAAAGTTGAAAATACAAACAATATCGGAAATATTGTCAATAATAAAAACAAAGCGGACGGCAGTTTTGAAGATTTGTTAAAAAAAGAGCTTGACACGACAAACGATATGATGCAAAAAGCCGACAAAGCCGAAGCCGATATTGCAACCGGTAAAGTTAAAGATTTGGCAAAAGCCTCTATTACCATTCAAAAAGCGGAAATGCAGATGAAAATGGTTTTGGAAGTAAGAAACAAAGCCATTAACGCCTACAAAGAGCTTCTAAAAACCCAAATTTAATGAAAAACACTAAAATCCCCGTAATTTATATAATTTTTTTTCTTCTTGTAATGGCGCTTTTTAGCGCCTTTTTGTTTTTTAGCGTAACCAGACCCAAGAGTTATTTTAATCCTAAAATTACAAAAATAGAAAGCGCTATAAGAGGGAGTATAAAAACCAGAAATTTTACTTTGGCCAAAAGTGAGAAAATCTACAGTGTCTATATCAACCCGGCTTATATTGTAAATAATAAAAAAAAGATGTTTATCGACCTTTTCAGTATCTATACGGGGGTGGATAAAAAAATTCTTTACCGAAAACTGAGAAAACATAAAAAAAGAATTCTTCTTGCCAAAGTGGATTTGAAAACAAAACAGCAGCTTGTTTATCTCAGAAGAATACTTGATTATTACAGGGTGTTTACTTCAATAGGCGGAGTCAGAAGGGCTTATGATATCGAAAGCGTCATATATACAGGCAAAAACAGATATGAAGCGCTTTTTAAAAGGCTTTATCCCTACGGCGATACGTTTGAGCCGTTTTTAGGCAGGTATCTTAAAGACAAAGGAAGAGGTGATAACGGCATAGAAGATTATTACGACAATATATTAAGACCTCAAAAAAACGGGAAAATTGTGGGATACAGGGATGTTGGCGGAAATATAATATATGACAAAAATGCGTATGTCCGATATCCCATAAACGGAAAAGATATAGAGCTTAATATTAATCTTGTTCTTCAAAAAAGAATAGAAAAACTTTTGGATGAAGCAAAATCACTTTATCAGGCAAAAGAAGTAATGGCGGCCGTAATGGATTCCAAAACGGGCAAGATTCTGGCAATCGCCTCTTCAAACAGATATAACCCTTCCCATATTACCAAAAAAGATATTCCCAATATGAAAATAAGCGCCGTAAGATATTTATACGAACCGGGTTCGGTTATGAAACCGGTTACGTTTGCAATACTTCTTGAGAATAAAAAGGTAAACCCTTATGAAGTGTTAAACGGTTACAACGGACACTGGAAGCCCAAATGGAGAAAAACGCCTATCAGGGACGATGATGCGTTTGAGTGGCTCAGCGCCGAAAACGCCCTTGTTTATTCAAGCAATATTGTAATTTCTCAACTTGCTTTAAGACTTACCAATAAAGAATTTTACGAAGGGCTTAAAAAGTTCGGATTTTCCAAATACAGCGGAATAGACCTTCCGTATGAATTAAAAGGGGTAATCAGAAGTTTAAGGGAGCTTCAATATCCCGTATATAAATCGACCACGGCATACGGTTACGGAATTATGGTAAATTTTATACAGCTTTTAAAGGCATATAACGCGTTTAACAATAACGGAATTGAAGTAACACCCAAAATTGCCAACGTCCCGGCAGAATCTAAAAGGGTGATAAGCGCAAAAACGGCAAATGAAATGCTCAGAATCTTAAGAAAAACAGTTTTAAAGGGAACCGCAAAAAACGCTTATATTGAAGATATATTTACAGCGGGTAAAACAGGGACGGCGCATGTGAGTATAAACAACAGGTATGAAAAAATATATAATTCTTCGTTTTTCGGTTTTGCAAACGACAAATCCCATAAATACACCATAGGGGTTACTTTTTTGGATATAAAAGCCCCTTTTCCGAATTACTTCTCTTCTCAAAGCGCCGTGCCAATATTCAAAAAAATTGTTATAATAATGAAGGATGAAAAATTGATAGGGGATTAAAATGGTTCAAAACATATTTCATACACTGTTTGATTTGCTTAATTATAAGGTTTTATCGCTTCCCATATATAAAATTTTATTAGCTTTTTTAGTATTTTTCCTGTTTTTATTTGCCAGAAAATTTTTTACTTTAATAGTTTTAACTTTTTTGAAAAAAACAGTATCAAAAACAAAAACGGAAATTGATGATAAATTTTTAAACGCTATACGTAACCCTTTAAGATTTTTGTTTGTTATTGCCGGAATTTATTTTCTTTTTTATTTTCTTGAAATAAGGGGGGCTGTACTAAGCCATTTGTTAAAGGGGTTTTTAATTTTTGATCTGTTTTGGGCTATGTACAATATTGTTACCGAATTTGAAGATTATGTATATCATTTGCTGGGAAAATTCGGAAAAGCCTCAAAAGAGCTGGCCTCTTTTTTAATTAAACTTACAAAAGCGTTCATAATAACCATAGGTGTTGTTGCTATTCTTCAGGACTGGGGTATAAATGTTACGGGATTTGTGGCGTCTTTAGGACTTGGAGGTTTGGCGTTTGCGCTGGCGGCTAAAGATACGGCTGCCAATATTTTCGGCGGTATTGCCATACTTACCGACAATATTTTTAAAATAGGCGAATGGGTTAAAATCGGAAATGCCGAAGGTATAGTTGAGGATATAGGAATGCGTACCACCAAAATAAGGGCGTTTGACAAAAGGCTTATAGTGGTTCCGAATTCCGTAATTGCAAATTCGAACGTTGAAAATTTCAGCAGGCGTGACAGACGCAGGATTATGATGAGGTTGGGGCTCACTTACGACACTACACTTGAGGTAATGGAAAAAATATTGAGCGATATAAGAGAGATGCTTTTAGCGCATCCCGATATTCACAATGAACCGATTATGATATATTTTGACGAATATCAGGACAGCTCTCTTAGCATATTCTGTTACTTTTTTACAAAAACGGCGGTGTGGGACGATTATTTAAAAATAAGGGAAAATGTAAATTTTAAAATAAAAGAAATAGTTGAAAAAAACGGCGCTTCATTTGCATTTCCGTCAAACAGTCTGTATATTGAAACGCCCCTAAAGATTGAGCATGTTTGAATTACATGAAAATAGATGGGGTTACAGATTTATTTTAGGCTTATTAATAAGCATAGGTGCAGTGATACTTATTGTTTTGTTAATGCTTACACCCCTAGGCAGCGGCTTGTTAAAAAAAGTAATAGAATCGGAAATCAACGGATATATACCCGGGGCGGAGGTTACATATTTGGATTACGGGATTAACAATTTTTCACTGGTTGTAAAGAAAGGACACAATGAAATAAAAGTTTATGGGGCTGTTTTCCCTTTGAATGCCATGTTTGAAGGAAATATTGAAAATTTGTCTGAAATCTCGCACGATTATCGGGGGCAGATGAGTGTAAGCGGTAAGATATTTACCGATAAGGACGGTTTCATAATGGAAGGAATGTCGTTTTTTGCCGACGGATATATGAATTTTAAAGTAAAATTAAATGATAATAAAATAGAAAGTTTGAAAGCAAAAGGCAGCGATTTTGACATAAAAAGATTACTGTATATCGTTAAAATAAATTATCCGTGGGTTGAAGGTAAAACCGATATTCAGATAAACAAGAAAAAAGATTCACTGTTTAATGTGCTGCTCAGAACCGACGGTATATATAGAAAAAAGACAAAGACCGGGTTTAAAGCCGTTACGAATATAAAAATGAAACATAAAAATAACTTAATTTTCGATTCGGAAGTAAATTCGAAAATCGGAATAATAGATTTAAAAGGCGGTTTGCATAATACAAAATGGGAATATAAATTTAAAGCTACAAATGTTGATTTGCTGAAGCTAAAACCGGTTTTGCTGTATCCTTTTCAAAAAATGGTAAATCTTACCGGTGCATATGAATCCCCAAATGATATTTTGAAATTTAAAAATAAAGACTTCGAAGGTTTTGAGAATACTAAAATAGAACTGACCTTTAAAATGAATAGTAATGAGTTTTTTAAATATGTCGGCACATCAAATATTTTTAAAGGCAAAATGTCCGGTACTGTAAAAATAGATGATAAATTAGGGAATTTTAATATTGTAAGCGACGATACGAAATTTTATAAAAACAGTTTTACCGAAAGATTAAAATATTTAACGGGAATCGATCTTTCAAAAGAAGAAATAGGAAAAATCTTTTTTAAAGGATATTTTGATAAAAACAGAGTCGTTTTTGATATGTTAAGCACCAATCAAAATATTTCTTTAAGTATAAAAAAAGGAAAATTTGTTTATCCTGATAAATACCATATCGTACTGTATCTGAGAAAAGCTAACAACATATATAAAATTTTATTAACAAACGGAACCGTAAAAGTATTGGAAAAAAGGAATTTCAGAAAAACAAATAATAAAATATTAGTCTTTTAATATCAACTTTATTGACTTTTTTCTTTAAATAATGTATAATAGCAATGTAGAAAAAAAATCCTTTTAAAGGAGGGGAACATGTGGCCAGCAGTATTTGATCCGTTTAAAGAGTTACAGGATATCGAAAGAAGAATAGGTGCCGTGTTAAACACAAACAGACCTGTTCAGAAAGTTGAGAGTTTTACTCCTGCTGTAAATGAAAAAGTTGATGAAAAAGGTTATTATTTGGAAATAGACCTTCCGGGAGTTGAAAAGGAAAATATTGAAATTTCCGTAAATGAAGGCGTATTGACAATCGCGGGTGAGAGAAAACTTGAAAAGAAAGAGGAAAAAGAAAATTACACCAGAATAGAAAGCTTTTTCGGAAGGTTTGAAAGAAGCTTTAAACTCCCTGCTGATGCTGATGCGGATAATATTGAAGCGAAATATGAAAACGGTGTGTTAAAACTTTTCATTCCAAAACGTCCTAAAGCAGAAGGTAAAAAAATCGAAATCAAATAACTTTTACCTTCTACCTTCCACCTTCTCCCTTTTGTCTAAATATTTGTTATAATCTCCCTATAACTCATTAAAGGGGATAATATGTTTGAAAAAATCTTCAGACTCTCTGAAAAGAATACAAACATTTCAAGAGAAGTCAGGGCCGGTTTTACCACATTTTTAGCCATGATGTATATTGTTCCGGTGAATGCTAGTATTATGAGTCTGACCGGAATGCCGTTTGACGCTCTTATAACGGCTACTGCGGTAGTTACCATAATTGCAACCATCCTTAACGGATTTTGGTCTAATACCCCGGTTGCAATGAGTGTGGGAATGGGGCTTAACGCCTATTTTACATTCGGTTTGGTAAAAGGGATGGGAATTGAATGGCAGACGGCTCTTGGGATTGTAATGATAAGCGGTTTGATTTTTTTACTTTTGTCTTTTACAAAATTCAGGGTCTGGGTGCTTGAATCCGTCCCCATTGATATCAGACGCGCAATCAGTGCCGGTATAGGGGCGTTTATTGCGTTTATAGGTCTTAAAGGGATGGGCGTTATAGTCGCAAACAAAGCTACGCTCGTGGCTCTTGGCAATATACATTCACCTGAAGTACTTTTAGGGATTTTCGGTTTTGTGACGGCGGCGATTTTATACGCATACAGGGTTAAAGGCGCTTTTATTTTTTCAATTTTAATTACTTCCATTGTTGCGTGGGTATTGGGACTTGCCAAATTGCCCGAGGGAATTGTTTCAATGCCAGCTAGCATGTCTCCTATAATGTTTAAGTTTGATTTAATGAGTGCTTTGACATTATCTTTAATTCCCGTGATTATTACATTTTTAATTACGGATATGTTTGATACCATCGGTACTCTTGCGGGAATCGGAATGCGAGCGGGACTTTTTAAAAAAAGAAGCCCCGAACTTCAAAAAACGCTTGAAGCCGACGCCGCCGCAACTGTAATAGGTGCCGCTCTTGGAACTTCTACAACCACGTCGTTTATCGAAAGCGCGGCAGGTGTGGAAGAAGGAGGAAGAACGGGACTTACCGCTGTGGTAACGGGACTTTTGTTTATTACAACCCTGTTTTTCCTGCCGCTTTATAAAGCTATTCCTAGTAATGCAATATATCCTATTTTGGTAATGGTGGGTGTTTTAATGTTCAGTGAGCTTAAAAATATCGATTTTCAAGACACCACAATAGCAGTCAGTGCGTTTGTTACCGTTATTTTAATGCCTCTTACATATTCAATCACACTCGGACTTAGCGCCGGGTTTGTTCTTTATTTGCTTCTTGCCCTGTTTAGAAAAGAGTTTGATAAAATCAATATAGGAACCATTACACTTGCACTTATTGGATTAATGGCGTTTATATTTCACTAAAAACAAAGAGCTTCAGACTCTTTTTCCTTTTTTTAAGGAAATAATATATGATAAAAAAGTACAATTTTGTAACAAAACATATAATTCTCAATTCTCAATTCTCAATTCTCAATTCAAAATTTGATATAATTCCATCCCCCTGAACGTAAAAGAGGCTTTGCAATTAGTAAATAGTTAAGTTGTGAAGTAGTTAAGTTGTGAAATATGACTTAACAAAACACAACTGACTAATTGCAAGGGCTGGTCTTTGTACCTAAGGGGCGGATTGAATGTAAATTGGAAATGTGATTTTCCTAAAATTTAAGGAGAAGTTATGAAAGTTAGAGCATCAGTTAAAAAAATTTGCCCTAAATGTAAAGTGGTAAAAAGAAAAGGGATTGTAAGAGTTATTTGTGAAAATCCTAGACATAAACAAAGACAAGGATAAAACATGGCAAGAATTGCAGGGATAGACTTACCAAAAAAGAAAAAAATCGAATACGCACTTCCGTATATTTACGGAATCGGGCTAACTACAAGCAGAAAGATTCTTAAAGACACCGGAATCGATCCTCAAAAGAGAGTTTACGAACTTACAGAAGATGAAATTTCAACATTGAATAAAGAAATCCAAAACAATTATATCGTTGAAGGTGAACTAAGAAAAATCGTTCAGCTTAACATTAAAGAACTTATGGACCTTGGGTGCTATAGAGGGCTTAGACACAGAAGAGGGCTTCCTGTAAGAGGTCAAAGAACTAAAACAAACGCACGTACCAGAAAAGGTAAAAAGAAAACTATCGGCGCAAAAGCTAAATAAAGGGTGAGAGATGGCAAAAAGAAAAGTAACTAAAAAGAAAAAAATAAAAAAACAAGTTGGTCGCGGGGTTGTGTATATTTCAGCGACTTTTAACAATACAATGATTACTGTAACAGATGAGATGGGTAATGCATTATGCTGGAGTTCTGCCGGTGCGCTTGGATTTAAAGGTAGTAAAAAATCTACTCCGTTTGCAGCACAGCAGGCGGTAGAATATGTAATGGCCAAAGCTAAAGAATACGGAATTAAAGAAGTTGGTATTAAAGTTCAAGGACCTGGTGGCGGAAGAGAAACTGCGGTTAAAACCGTAGGTGCTATTGAAGGTATTAAAGTATTATGGATGAAAGACGTAACTCCGTTACCTCACAACGGATGTAGACCAAGAAAAAGAAGAAGGGTGTAACGATGGCAAGATATACAGGACCAGTTGAAAAAAT
>Ga0256842_1003016_pt1 | contig 11560 bp, 15 predicted proteins | sample 4559240metaG_FD_185973 | JGI IMG/M metagenome (GOLD analysis project Ga0256842, IMG submission 185973) | Hydrothermal vent microbial communities from Guaymas Basin, Mexico - 4559-240 | ecosystem: Environmental > Aquatic > Marine > Hydrothermal vents | place: Mexico: Guaymas Basin | collected...
CAATATTTTTGGATCAATAATACTCGCTAATACATCATATATTCCTCTATGAATAGCATATATAGTGATAAAAGATAACAATATTGTCGTGATTATCACTAGTGAAGCATATATTCTATCAATAATTCTTAGTTGAAGATCGTTTATTGAAATGTTAGCCCAAGCATTAGGCTGTTTCAGATTTGATATGATTTTTTGTTTATTTTTGAATACTTTTTAATTATTTGTTTTGGTCTTAGTCCTAGATATTCTAATGCTATTATGTATGCTGATGCTATGTGTCTATCTAAACCCATGTCCTTGGCTGCTAGCTCAGCTAGTTTACTCGTATATGCCGGGTCTACATAGTATGGGCTTAACCCATATTCTGAAGCGTGGAGTATAAATTCATCTATTATGGACGACTTAAATACTGATACTCTACGATTATACCTACTATTCTTCCTCTTACTACTCCTTATCCACCTGAGCTTTAAATAGCCAAGGATTTCAGGGTCTTCAAGAACGATAGTTGATACACTATGATAGTGTGCATACTTGAGGGCTTCATGTACTATTCTATGTACTAGGCTCCTCCTCTGATCACTTCTTAATGTGATAGAGGAAAGTGATGGGTAGTGAAACGTCTTTGTGTCTCTTAGAATTCCTCTCTTATCTATTATGGCAAGATTTACCCTATCAACATTAACATCTATACCAGCAATATTATCACCTAGTGGTCTAGAGTACCTCCTTCTATACTCTAAATATAGCTCATAGGGTATAGAGAATTGTAGTTCACAGTAAACTCTATTGTAGCTCATATCAAGAGCAACAAGTCTAGCAAGATATCCAAGTTTACAATTCATACCAAGTTTTGCTATAGTTTCAAACAATTCATTATATATTCTCGGTACTCTAATGTTTACTTCATACCTAATCCAAGATGAACCATTAAATAACATTATCTTCGCTTCATCCCTGCCAACTAGCCTTATGTTCCTGTTACCTCTATCTTCTGGTCTAGGTGAACCTCTTGACTGTATTAATGGCCAATCCCTTAGCTTTACCTTATCTAACGGTATTCCGAGACCTTTAGTAGACTCCACTATTTCTCTTACTATTAGGATGGCTCCGTCTGCATACCTCTTGTTACCTATCACGGAATATGCTACATTATAGAGTGCAGTAATACTAGTAGTTCCATTCTTAATATAATCCAATGTCTTAATTACTCCAGCTCTGAATCTTGTAGTTGTTATGTAGAAGTAATATGCTAAATCATTTTCTAGTACTGTTCTCGCTCTTAGTGTTACTTCCTTTGGTGGTTCAGCCTTCTTTGGGTACGTAGACATGTACCACTACCTTCTTCCCTTTATACTTCTCAAGCTTCTGTGCAATATCCTTAGGTACGTAAATGCCCATGTAACCAGCACCAACATTAGTTAGCTTAGCCTCGAAGATATATATCTCGTAGCTCATATATATCACCTACTGTAGTTAAACTTATAAACTACAGTATATAAAGATTATCATAGAAAAGTGCCGCCCGCTCAGCCCAACCCCGCTGGGTGCCGAGCAGTATCCCTAACTAGTGATGCCTAGCGTGAAGGTGCCCGTGGGGGTGCTGGGCGGGAAAAGGGCGTAATGACCCGCCTGCCGTGACTTTTCGTTAGTTTTGAATACTTTTAATCACGGTAGGCGGGGAACGCTAAAAACTAAGTAGTAATAATAATCTCCGTACAATATCTTCTACAACTCACTGTTTCTCTAAACTAAAACAAATAGTTATTACTCAGAGAAATGGTGCGGGGGGTGGGATTTGAACCCACGCAGGCCTACGCCATCGGGTCCTAAGCCCGACCCCTTTGACCAGGCTCGGGCACCCCCGCACCATTAGTGATGTTTTAAGAATTAGAGGTATTAAGGCTTAACTATCAAAGGTTAGGTGGTCTTGGGTAAAGTATTTTGTGTTTTAGCCTAGTTCGGCTACTATTTCTGCTCTGTCTCTGAGTATTTGGGCTTTTCCACCTGTTGGTCTGGCTAGTATAGTTCCGCAGACTTTGCATCTTACAGGGAATGTTGCGTGGCTAAAAACTATGTTTTCAGCACCACATACCTTACATACTACTTTTAAGAATCTACTCTTCGGCTGTGGTATGAGTATTTTTCTTTTCTTGACCATTACCTAGTCACCTCTACGAGCTCGTACTTCTTCATCCTAATACCTTCTCTGTGGAGAATGTATCCACACTTCCTACACTTCAACTTTAACACTACTTTCTTTGTTACCTTAGCAAATCTCTTCTGTTCTGATTTCCTCTTAGAACCATATCCCTTCTTCTTAGCCCTATACCTACGTTCACCTTCAGCCATTGACCTGCGCTTACCGTGCTTATAGATGGTGACTGTGTGTGGTGTATGTGTCTTGCATCTTGGACAGTACGTTACTATCATTTTTGGTATCTTCATAACTCATACCCCTATCAATATACCTATTTTCACAAGATATACTAACACTATTAAAAATCTAATGGGCTTAATATATCTACCACCTTGTATCCTTGACTCCGAGGTAATAAGCTATATTATTCGTCACTATGTGGAGCAATAATATGATCAATAAAGCATATAGGATAAACAGTGGTTCTTCATAAAACTCTCTCAATCCCAATAAGAAATATGCAAGCGTAGATGCAAGAGCAAAATCAAGTTGATCAATAACTGGGAGAGGCTTACCACTAGGAATACCCAAGCGTCTTTTCAAGAAAGAACCAATAAGATCACCTACTAGAGCACTGAGAGAACCAACAAAACCAATAAAGAACAATAATAAGTCGCAATAAACAAGTCCTAGAACTAACCCCGTTAATGAACCCATATATACACCTATGACAAAACCCTCCCAAGTCTTATTCTTTCCGAGCAAAGGCTTGTTATCCAAGAACAGCTTTCCACGATCAATTCTTTTAGATCCTTTTATTAATAAGGGGGAAGAATTAGCGATCATGGGGGGTAAATAGTATTTGATAAACCAGTAAATAAAATAAACTAAGTCACTGTTCATTTACCCACTCAACTCCCTCATCTGTTATTTCGAAGAAAGCTTCTCTCTCCTCCTCAGCCGGTTTCACAAGTCTAGCGACTCTGTTATTATCTTTCCAGCTGAGAAAAATAATTACGTCAAACCAGTATTTCAATATATTCATCCCACTAGCCATGAGTTCTTCTTCATCCTCTTCATAACCAGCTCTAACCTGTGCAGAAGCAAACAGTTTACCTCCAGATTCTCTTACTTTATGTCTTAAAGCAGCAAGTAATAAGCCATACTTAGTTATAGATTCTTCTTCATAAGAAATAACTCTATACAATGAGTTAATGCTATCAACGAAAACGTGTTTAAGAGGGATATATGGTAATTTCAGAAGAGTAAAGTCTAGGAGCTCGTTGAAATCATATATTTCTGTAAACCATACATTTGTGTATTTGCGAGCATTTCTTGCAACTCTCTCATAGTGTAATGTCTCCTCAGTACTGATGTACAAGCATTTATCCATAGGATTCTTGCAAATATTTGTCGCTATTTTCATCAACATAGTTGTTTTTCCACTACCAGCAGTTCCATAGAACAATATTGTCTTTGCATCTTTGATCACTTCGTCTAAGTACTTGTTCCCAGTAATCATTGTTTTACCACTACTCATACGCAATAGTATTAAATAGAGCCTCAATCACATAATGATAAAATCGATTAGAGACAATAAAATAATAGCGTTTACAAGAATGTTTTTGCCGAGGAAAAATACATCATGAAATATATGTATAAGAGACCACTAGTAATAGGGATTTATGAGCCTAAATGGTTTATGATAGTTAAGAGCATGCTCGACACTAGGAGAATAGACTATAGTATTTATGAAGACAAAGACACTATTCCATACTATAGTGTGTTCTATACAGACTACCCTGGCTTCGTCGAAGAAGCTGTTAGTAGAAATGATGTACTGATAATATATGATCCTAGAGATACTCGTATAGGGTTAGAAATATCCATACTAGCTACAATGTTCAAAGAAAAATACAATACTTTAACCATAGGCATAGATCCAGGATCTAAGCCTTACTACCTGGTCATCGGTGATGGAGAAGTAATTGAACACGGATACGTTGAACTAGAGAAGATCTGTGAGAAAATCAATTACTTATTAAACAATATTCCTTCCAGAGAGAAAATAGTTCGTGTAGGCTCTGGTCTCAATGGATTCGATATAATTTATATGCTGAAGAAAACAATTAGCGATGTAAAGATAGAAGTTGTTGATGAACACGAAACAACTCCTAGGAGTAGGTTGGTGAACGACATCAATTATCTTGACAAAAGACTTGTATCAATACTGAAACCATATAGGAACAAAGATGCCTATGCTGCTCTAAGAATAGCTTTAAGGAAAGGTATTGAGGTCGAATAAGCATGCCTGTTGTTAAGATGAAAAAAGATGAAATGCTAAAGATCTTTGGCCCAGCATCTGTACAGATTATCAGCGGTGAAGTAGAGGTTCTGGGGAAGAAATTTACTGAGAGCAGCAGATTTATCGTTCACAAGACTAGGAGTTATATAGTAAGAGCACTTATGGATTCCGAGCTGGATTTCACACTGGCACCAAATGCACAAATACAGGGCGTTGAGGAGAACGATCCTTATCTTGAATGGTTTTCTAAAGCTGAGGAAATTATTGATAAAAAGTACAAGGCCATCGTTGTTGTTGGCGGAGTAGATAGTGGTAAGTCATCGTTCTCCATATTATTGAGCAACCTAGCTCTAGAAAAAGGGCTTAGCCCCAGTATAATCGATGCTGATGTAGGGCAAGCAGATATTGGACCACCATGCTTTATATCCATGGCTTATCCCAGTGAACAAGTTATTTGGATGAGGTTTCTCAAACCAGTCAAGATGAAATTTATAGGAGATATCAAGCCCCAGAACAATATAAGTAACATTATATATAAAGTAAAGGAACTTATGGAAACAGCACTACGTGATGATAAGAAGCCAGTAATCATAGATACTGATGGATGGATCAATGATAGCCATGCACTGTTATACAAGGCAAAGTTATTGCTAGAATTAAAACCAGATGCTCTAATTGTTCTTGGGAAAGAACTATATCCATACTTTAAGAGGTTCACAAAGTTGGGGATCAATATCGTTAACTTAGGTGTGCCGGAGAATAAAAAAACTAGGAATAGGGAAGAAAGGAGAATGCTTAGGAGTGATAAATATAGGGAATTCCTATATGATGCTCCGTTGAGGAAAGTAGAGCTGGATGATGTATTAGTGATAAATATGCCGCTCTTCTTGGGTGAGGAGATAAGCATTGATGAACTAGGGGTAGAGCCTAAGGATAAGGTACTATATGCTTCGAAGACATGCGATACATTATACCTTGTACTTAGCAGTCCTGTGAGACTTCAAGGATTTGACCAGTTAAGAACAAGGTTTAATGTTTCAAGAACGAGGACTTTAATCTCTGGTTTTGAAAACCGTATATATGTATCTATAGTTGATCAAAACAATGACGAATACCCTGGATTGATTGAGAAAATAGATTTCATCAATAAAACTATTTATTATCGGTGTAAGTTCGATGTAAAACCCCAAATCATTAAGTTTTCAAAGATAAAGCTTACAGAAGATTTTCAAGAACAATTAATGGAGTAGGTGAGTACTTGTTATGAAAACCAATATATTAGACCTAATAAATATTGAGAAAAAGATCTTTAACGCTGGCAAAATACCTAGCGAGTACGAGGTAACGAGATTATCTCATAGTCATAGTAATGAAATAGTGCTTTTCGAATTAGATAAGTTTCCCTATAAGTGTGTAACAAATATTTTCAGCAATAGAGAAGACCTATACAGAATTCTTGGAGTAGACAATGATCTTGGAGCATATGAGAAAATACTTAAGGCGATGAAAAACCCCAGCGATTTAAACACTGTTAGCTTCAACGACTATTTCTCTATTGCAGAGCTGGATATGGATAGCTTGCCTTTCATTAAATATTATAGAGAAGATGGTGGATACTACCTTACAAGTGCTATATTCATAGCATGTATGGATACTATCTGTAATGCGAGCTATCATAGAGTAATGCGTATTGGTAAGAATAAGGGTGTTGTACGAATAGTTCCTCGTCATCTTTATCACATAATGAAGTATTATCATGAAAAAGATAAGGATCTACCGGTAGCAGTTATACTAGGTACACACCCGTTAATAGAGCTGGCTTCTTCTTTAACTCCCTCTTTCGGAGTCTTTGAGATATCTATTGGCGCCACTCTATTAGGTGATAATAGAGTCGCTAAAACACCTCTCTATAACATACCTGTGCCTATAATGACTGGAATTGTCTTAGAGGGGAGGATAACTAGAGAGATGGCTTGGGAGGGGCCTTTTGTCGATATATTGAGACTTGTTGACCCTAGGAGGAAGCAGCCTATCTTCGAGCTTGACGCAGTATATGTTAGCAGAGTTTATGAGCCTTTTTATCACGCTATTGTTCCAGGTCTCTGGGAGCATATACTATTAATGGGTTTTCCGCGGGAACCCATTATTTATGAAGCACTGAAGAAATATACTCCTAATATCAAGGGAATAAGGCTGACAATGGGTAGTGGTGGGTGGTTACACGCGGTTGTTTCCATTAAGCAGTCTAAGCCTTATGAGGCTAGGAGTATAGGGTTAGCAGTACTGTATGCTCATCCAAGTGTTAAACATGTAGTTGTAGTAGACGATGATATAGATATTAATGATTCAGCACAAGTAGAGTGGGCGATAGCTACTAGAGTGCGAGGTGGAGAAGACGTAATTATTTTAAGAAATATGCGGGGAAGCACCCTTGATCCACGTGGATTAGAAGGTGTGGGTGATAAAGTAGTTATAGATGCTACTAAACCTTTCAACGAACCATGGGATAAGTATAGGCGGGTTGAGATACCCTAATGTACTTGACAAGAGAACAGGAGAAAATACTTAATGGAGAATACGGGTGGGCTGTAGCTAAGGCTCTGGAATTAATTGTGAAAGTTGGCGAATACCTTGGAGCGGACAAGCTTGTCCCAATTATACATGCACATGTATCAGGTATTTCCTATAAGAACATAGGAGAACCAGGACTCTTATTCATTAAAGAACTTTTTAGAGGTGGTGGAATAGCAAGAGTTTATACAACTATTAATCCAGGCTGTGTTGATTTAATGGGTTCTTCAAGGATAATTTCTAACGAATTACTCGGTAAGCAAATACTTGTTAATGAGTACTTGGAAAAAATGAATATGAAACCAACATATACGTGTATACCATATCTCCATAGACCACCAGCCCCCTTAGAGAGACTTGCTTGGGGCGAGAGCAACGCCGTCATCATAGCAAACAGCTTCTACGGAGCAATGACTAATAGAGAAGGCGGACCAATAGCCCTAGCAGCTGCGTTAACAGGCTATATTTACCATGCGGGACTACAAGTCATGGATAATAGAGTTGTAGAAAAAGAAATAGTACTGGATCAGAGTATTGGGGAGGAATTATACGGTGCTCTCGGGCTATGGATAGGAGAGAACATAACAGGAATACCATTGATCAGAAAACATAGACTCAGCCTATATGATGCTAAAATAGTCTTAGCAGCATCAGCTGCTAGTGGGAGTCATGGACTAATAGTCCTAGAAGGCGTCACGCCACAGAATACATATAGGATCAGCGATAAGGTCGAGAAGATTAGTGTTGATGTGAAAGATCTAAAAGAATATAGGGGGACGCCTCCTTCAGTTGGTGAAGAAGTATTATTTTATATTGGTTGTCCGCATCTACACCCTTCGGAGTTCATGTTTATTCATAAATATTTGGAGAAGCATGAGCATATGAACAAGTATGACTTCTTACTAACAATTCCCCGTATTTATGCAGAGATCTTTTCGAGAGAAATAGAGGTTCTTCGGAGAAAAGGAGTTGATATAGCTATAGGCACTTGTCCTGTAGTATCTGTTCTCTCCAAGAAATATGATAAAGTAGTAACTAATAGTGGAAAAGCAGCTTTCTACTTCAAGAAAATACATGGAATAGAACCCTATATAACGTCCTTGAAGAAAATAGTGGAGATGATTATTGGTTGAAGCATGGATTAGGGATTAAAATAATTATTGATGGAGATTGTGAAGCACCCCTTGTGTTGCTTGATAGATATATTAGTTTTTTTGGTGAAGTAGACCCGGTCAAAGGCATAGTAAAGCCTGAGAATATCCATATTGGTGGAAAAGCACTTGTATTTAAGGGGAGTCGTGGATCAACTGTTGGTTCCTATATAATATATGCTTTAAAACATTATGGTCACCGACCAGCTTGTTTCATTGTTAAAGAAGCTGAGCCAATACTTATATCTGGGTGTGTATTGGCTGATATACCGCTTTTCATAGCTAGGGATTATGATTATTTAGTCCAGCTTGTCTCTAGTATTAGGAATGGTGTAGTTAGACATGTCCGTGGAGAAGAATATGTCGAGATCAAGGAGTTATAGTGGTTACTTCATAGTATTAGAGGGCATAGACGGTGCTGGTAAAACAAGTATTGCTAAAAAACTAGTTGATTTTCTCAATGAGAAAGGGTATGAGACTGTATATACTTATGAACCATATGATACAAAGTATGTTGAAGTGCTTAAGAAGCACTATGGTGAGTACAGAGATGCATATTTAGATGCATTAACATATGCTGCAGATAGGATCGTGCATGTAAAATCATTTGTGATGCCGTATCTTCAGAAAGGCTACATTGTTGTTTGTGATAGATACTACTATAGTAGTGCGGCTTATCAAGCAGCTCAAGGTGCACCACTGGAATGGGTTCTGGAGATTAACAGGTTTGTTCCCAGGCCGGACCTAGCTATATATCTTGATGTCGACCCCGAAACGGGTATCTCTAGGAGAATGGGTAAGGAAACTAGGTTCCCAGAGTATGAAAAGCTTGATTTTCTCGTTAAAGTTAGGGAGAATTACTTATTAATGGTTAGGAAAGGATTATTGAAAATGATCGATGCTAATAGGAGTTTTGAAGAAGTATATCTAGACGTTGAGAAGCTAGTTCTTAAATACTTACCCTAATCATTATTACTTGGTCTCTTTTTCTCTTATAAGCTTCTTTATACGTCTAACTCTTTCTAATGCATCTAGCCAAGTAATGAGTTCTGTAGGTTCTGGTATTGTTTGGTTTATAAGGTCGTTCAGTATTTCTAATATTTTGTTCTCAACTTTGTCTAGGGTGTTTTTAATGGTTATTTTCTCGGTAACTTCTACTGCTTCTTCCTCCGTCTTAACCATGTAGACTTTACCATGTACTGGACATATTATCTCGCCACTCGGCAGCTTGAATAATGGTAAATTACATCCTTTTACCGGACATGTTTCAGCAAGCATTGTTGCTCCTAGTTTGAGTAGTTCTGCCATTTTCTTAACCGGGTCTTTCTTGTTCATTGTATTGTTCCTCACAAGCGTTATGTTTTTTGCAAAAACTATTATTTTATAAGCTAGGTTAATAATAATTTACAAAACGTTAGAACTTTTTATGAATAAGTATTTGTTATGGGGGTTGATGTATATGGGTATTCGTGTCATGGATAATGAGACAAAGATCAAGACAGCTATGTATATGTTGATGTCTATTATAAACGATACAGCTGTTCCTAGAAATATTAGGAGAGCAGCTACTGAGGCGTTGAATCAATTAAGGAACCCTAAACTTACACCTGGTGTTAGAGCTGCTAACGCAATAAGCATACTTGACTCGATTAGTCAGGATCCTAACATGCCAATCAATACTAGGACTAAGATATGGCAAGTAATAGCGATACTTGAGACAGTACGTGACTAGGCACATATATTTTCTTTCCCAACTCATTTATTGTTGACACGTATGGTGATATATGGTTTTGGTTAATGTAAGAGTTAGAGGTATAGCAGCAACAGCTATCACGAAGATCTTGTTAGACAAAGGGTATAGGATAGTACAAGCAAGCAATATTATAAGGGAAAGATTCGGGTTAGAACAAGACACATCCCCAGCAGAGGTTACCGTTAAGGACGCTGATATAGATGAGTTACTTGTTATAGGGTTTCATGGCCCAGCTAAGAAGGTGGTAAGAGACCTGGTAGATACGTTAAAGTACGTGTTTACATGGATTTCTCCCATAGGGCTTCATAGTATCCATGTAGGTGTTGTTAGGGAGAAGAAAGCTGATTCATGTATTGTAGAAATAGGTAATGGGTTTAAAGGAATTCTTAGAGACTGTAACTTCGAGGTTGGTAAAAGAATTGTTGTAAGCGTTGTAAAAGCCCCTATAAAGCCGAGTGAACCCCTAGTACTTTCTAGAAATATAAGAGTTATAGGAAAATACATTGCCTTAATACATGGTTCTCGGAAGATAAGCTTGTCCGAACACATAAGAGATCAATCAAAAAGAGATTATCTACTCGCGATAGCTGCTTCAAAACTCATAGGTTCAGGACTAGGCATACACTTCCGGAGCAGTAGTGCTCATGCATCTAAAGAAGACATTGAGGATGAAATAGAACAACTTAGAGAAAAACTCGTAGAAATAATCGAGAAAACCAAAAACATAGATGAAGCACCTATCCAGATATATGAGGGAGAATATATAGCCTTACTAGGATTGACGAGCAAAGCGAAAGAAATACTAGATGATTATCGTGCACAGGTCACCCCAACTATAAGATGTCATCACTCATACAAGTCTTTTGGAGACACATTAAGTGAGCTCGTAGATCTTTCAGAAAAATTAGTCTCTGAAGGAATAAACGAGAAAATTGTCAGCAAGGTCCTAAAGAAACACATCTTGGACAAGTATAAGTCGTATCCACGAATAAGGATCATACACAAAAAACCAGATGGAACAACACTATTTTTAACCCCAGGTACATTGTACAAGTTGTGGATCAAGGATAACAAGTACCACATACTGGTAAAACGAGTCTTTAGAACAAACGGAGTGTATGACGGCCTTAACATAGAGAAGAAACCAGGAGACATAGATTATATGCTTGTAGTTGAGAACGAATGGTTCATAAGCCATAATTATTATAGAGGAGAAGAATGGCTAGGATCATACATAAACATCAATACACCACCAGAAATATTACCCAATACCATAAAATACCATGACCTAGCAGCGGACATGATAGTAAAAAATGATTACACAGTAGAAGTAATAGACAAAGAGGAACTAGAAAAATATTACCAACAAAGAATAATAACAACATACCTCTACATAGAAACACTTAATCAAATAAACAAAATCAAGGAGAACTTAAATAAATATATAATCGACAAACCAGAAAAATTAGAGCAAAACAATTAACAGCTCCACTATATCTCTCAATAAAGACTTATTAAGCGACTTATAATCTCTTATTGAAATAGAAGAAAACGTGCGGGCCCGTCGTCTAGCCTGGTTAGGACGCCGCCCTCACACGGCGGAGGTCCGGGGTTCAAATCCCCGCGGGCCCACCAAA
>Ga0256842_1003017_pt1 | contig 11560 bp, 16 predicted proteins | sample 4559240metaG_FD_185973 | JGI IMG/M metagenome (GOLD analysis project Ga0256842, IMG submission 185973) | Hydrothermal vent microbial communities from Guaymas Basin, Mexico - 4559-240 | ecosystem: Environmental > Aquatic > Marine > Hydrothermal vents | place: Mexico: Guaymas Basin | collected...
CAGAGTGTATTTCATTGTAAAAAGTGTGGGCATAAAGAAAATGCCGATATAAATGCAGCGAGAAATATACTTGAGTATGAAAAATGGCTTCTGGAGCAGAAAGCCAGGTGGGACACTCGTCACGCCGAATCTTCTTAAACTTAAAAGTTTAATTAGAAGCCTCGTCCTTTAGGGCGGGGTTTTTTCACAGGAGGTAAATAAGATACTTCTTTAAAACTAATGCTCTCTATAAAGTCTTTTCTAATTTTAATATTAGATTTACTTTTAGATAATGGAACAAAAGTTAAATCAACATCATATCTACTAGGTATGAAATAACCTCTTTCTTTGAGAGAAATTAAATTACCTCTTTTAAAATTCCAAGAAGCATCTAAAACAGCTTCATAATAATATAGATTTAGATCTATAATAGGAAATTCAGAAATTTTTGATGTATTATGAGAATTAAAAATCATAAGATTTTCTATTTTTAAAACATTTAAATCATCTAATCTTGGATCCAGAAAATCCGGAGTCCTTGTTTGATACATTTGTCTAAAACCTTTTAAAAATAGGTTTCGTTTATCTTTAATAAGATATTTTCGTGAAGCTTGATACTTACGATTATTTCTTTTTAAAGAATGTTCTTTCATTGCTTCTTCTACTAAGAGAGAAGTTTCATATAAATCATCAATATACATATCAGATAATTCAGATTCTAAATCATCGTTAGTAACAACTGCAGTTGAATGAATAACCTTACTCTCTCCTTTATCAACAACAACATTTTCCCAATACTTAGTATTGTCCATTAACTCTCTAAATTCTTGATTTGCATTCATAGTGCATCCTTTAAATAAAATAAAATTAAGTTTGTTATATTTGTTTTTGATAAAAAAAAGAAGATAAATCGATTATTGTCGCGTATGTTTGGGGTCACAAATAAATTTGGATTACCACGCACTACATCCTTATGAGTAACATCTCAGATACTCGCTAAATAATCTACAATTAGAGGTGTGCTGTTACGCCTAATGCTCTAAGGAATTGTTTAAGACATCTAAAGAAATACTATCTGTTAGTTTAAATAATATCCTAAATCAAACCCACATTTCCGCTTGTAATCCGTGGGCAAATCTTAAACTGTTTACTCTACTCTTAATCGAGATAAATAGATCTTGCCACTCGGAAAGGAACATATCACTATGCACCAAAAAATGTGACTCAAACGACCTATATATATCCGTTGCGTATTTTAACTTTTCCTGAGGTTATAAGTCTGTTTCTTCTAACTTACATCTATTAAAACATTACATTTTAACTTAATAGAAAACAGTAACTCTTGATTTCAGCTCCGCGTGTGCCTACTTTCTTCCTCTCGCAACTCCTTAGAGAATGGCTGCTTTTAAGCCTATCTTCCAACAAATTGATAAAAAGATTATAACAAAAATTTCTTTAAACCATACTTAAAGAATAAGATACTGCAGATAAAAAACGCAGCAAAGAATATAAAAGATTACAAAGGATGGTGTCTGGAACAGAACGCCTTGTGGAGCTCTCGCTCTACTAAATTTTCTTAAACTTCTTAGTTTAATTAGAAGCCTCGTCCTTTAGGACTGGTTTTTTCACAAAACTTTACTATTTAAAATAATTTTAGAAACCATTTGTTTAAAGATAAATTTATGAATTATGTATAAAGAATACCAATAAACATATCCAAGTATACCTCGAGGTTCAAAAAAAGCTCGTAAATAAAATTGTTTATTTTTATCTATAGTGAACTGTAACCAAGCTTCACCGGGAGTTTTCATCTCAGCTCTTAATCTCAATTCTCTATGATTAGAAGTCTCTTTAAAATATTCAACTGTCCAAAAATCAATACGAGAGCCAACATGAATATCACCATTATATTTATAGCAAGAACTTAATCCAGGACCACCAAACATACGATCAATTATACCTCGAGCTTTCCAAAGTAACATAGGTGACCAATAACCATAAGAACCACCAATTTTTTTTATCTCATTAAATACAGCTTCAGGGTTTTCAACATTAGACCAATTTTCTTCAAACAACAAACCATCTTTTTCTTTTGTTGTAAAGAAAGTTTTGTTACTTTTAGCTAAATGAGAAATATTAGAAGGAAAATCCCAAGAACTAATAACAGCCCCTTTTCTTTCACGATGACTTGCTAATTTTAAAGATAATTCTAAGTTTACAACTTTTTTACAATTAATATCTCTATTTTCAACAACAGCATCATTCTTAACACCATAGATCAAAGGAATAATTAAAGTTCTATGTTGACCAGTCATAAAAGAAATAACAAGTCCTATGAGCTTAGGAGAGATTATTTTTTCTAAAAAAGGTAATTTTAATATTTTGATATTTCTATTTAAATTTTCTTTTGCAAACTTTTGAACTAATTTAGCATAAGTAATTGTTTCTCCACAACCTATTTCTAATATTTCGTTTCGACCAAGATTATCTAAAACTGAACATAAATAATTTAATACATTATCAACAAAGATAGGCTCTACAAGACCTTCTTTTTCCCAAACAACAGGAATAAAAGGAAGTTTAGTAGCTAAAGTTCTAACTATTTCAAAACTACTACTTCCTGCCCCAATAATAACACCGGCTCTTAATTCTAAAACAGGTGTTTTTCCTTTTGAAAGAGTAAACCCTGTAGCTTGTCGACTTTCTAAATGCGTTGATAAATTTTCATTAGCATTTCCAAGACCACCTAAATAAACGATTTGTTTAACATTAGATTGTTCTGAAATATTAGAAACAAAATTAGCTATTTGAATATCTTTCTCATGAAATGAGCCTGAAACTTCTTCTGACATAGAATGAATAAGATGATAAACTACATCAGCATCTTTAAAAATAGGGGATAAATCATCTCTATTATCTTCATCAATAGGAATATCATAAGTACAAACATTTTTATTTTCTAACCACTGTAATTTTAATTTATTACGATTAAATAAATGTAATTCATGTCCTTGAGCTCTAAGCTTTTTAGCTAATCTTAAACCTATATAACCACTTGCTCCTAAAATAATAATCTTCATAACTAACTCCATTTAAAAAATATTTGGAATTATACAACAATAAGCTTACAAATATATAAGAAAACTCTTTTTATTTAGAATAAATTAAATGAATGAAAGGTGTGGTTCTCAAAATGGGAACTATTTTTAGAGGTTTAAAAATGGACAATAAAAGTGAAACTAAGAAAGAGACTTACCTATTAACCATTAAAAAAAAACCTTTTTTAGGGTCAAGTGAAGAAGCCTCGTCCTTTAGGGAGGGGTTTCTTCACATTCCGAACAAACTGTCATTTCTATTTCATCATCAAAATCTAAACTTTCTATTTCTCCTGTCCCATAGCACATTGTACAATCTACCTTTTCTTTTATGTTTCTTATATTATAAACAAGGCGTTCACTTATATCAAAAGATTTAGCTATTTTATCTAAAGGTCCATCACTTTGTTTTATATTTTGAAAGAAAGATTCTACACCTAAATCATCATTATTTTTATTTAAAATATTTTATAACTCAAATAAGATTTCATCTTTTGTTATCATACTATTTCCTTTTTAATATATACTTTTAGATTCACAACTCCAATTATTCATTTGCCAATAGAATAATCCTCTATCATAATGTAATTTAGAAAAATAGCTACTTTTATCATATGTAAAACCTAAAGAATCAACTCTATTATGTATTAGATAAAATAAATTTCTTCTTGGCTCCGTGTATATTGGATCATTTGTTTTTAATCTTAACTTTATCTTTAAATAAATATTATTTTGGATGGCTCTTCTTTTTCTGTAATAGTCCATTCTTTTTATATTTGTTCTATCTAAGTTAGAAAAAACTTTTTGACTTATATCTTCATATACTTTTTTAAAAGTATATTTCTCTGCATGTTTAAACCTATCAAAACAAGATTTATTTTCCACATATTCGCGTACTTTTAAAACATTATTTATTGAAAATCCCTTATTAATTATAGGATTTGTCCAATATAATAAGCTTCTTAAATAAAGTTCTCTTTCAGGAATCAAATCTATCATTGTTATTCTTTCTTTTGAAGTATCCCAGAATGCGTCATCTAATTCTAAGATCTTCTCATCTTTTCCGGCCATCTCAGAATATATAAATAGATCTTGACCTATCTCTTTTGCTATTTCTTTTAAGATTTTATAATCTTTTGTTATGTTTATATCTCCAAACCAAACTTTTTCTATTTTCCCATCTATAAGAGAACCTATGTTAGAATTAAAAACAAATACATCTAAAGGTTTTATTCTTGAATTAGAGCTTTTACTCCCAAAACATCTTCCTCTATGTAAACCTTTATTCTTCATTATTTCTAATATTTTTTCTTTCATAAGGAATCCTTTTATTTTTATCATTATACTCAAAATTTTCTTTAACTAAAAGAAAAGTTAATTTTTTTATTTAATTTTTTTATTTAGTGCATTTAAATGTGTGTTTATATATAATATACATAACAAAAAGGATTTATTATGAATAATTCATTAAAGCATACTCTTATCGTCAAATTTGACCCATTAATTGTTACAGATGATACTAAAAACATCTTCTCTTTTAGCATTAGAAATTGGGGAAATTGGGATGTCCCTGATGATATTAGTGATGAAGAAGCTGAAGATTGTGATTTTGAGGAACTAACTGATGAAAGTATAGAAAAATTAGATTCTATAATGAAAGAATTACGCTCTACTTACTCTGAATATAATATAACTTATAGAACAAGTGAAAAAAACTATATTTATATATCAGCTGAAAAAAAATAGATCTTCTTAAATTCAATTTGTTATTGATATAACAAAGTTAGTTCTTCTTCTTGGAATAAAGAACTACCACATTTATATTTTAAAGAGTTGGCTGAGTTATTAAAAATCTTTAAATTAGAGGATATCTCTTATTTAGAATATGCTAAATTTTTTGATATTTGTGTTAGTACAGAATATCTCATAGATGATTTGGTATATGTGTTTAGTTTAGAGGATTTCTTAATTACTTTGGTGAAAACAGGTAAGTTTGAAGACATATTATCAGTAGATGATTTTTATTTTAATCATTTACAATATTAAGAAGGATCTATTATGGCTAATTTAGGATTAGAATGGGAAGTTACAGATGAAGATATTGCTCAAGCATTACAAGAGAATTGTTCACCTAATGGTGAAAATGATATTCTTGAAGTAAGAGAGTTTCTTGATTTTGAAAGAGTTGCTAATGCTGCTTTATATGGTGATACTATAGAAGAACAGTTTAATTATGCACAAGCAAATATTCTTGAGCAAATTAGAGCTCAATAAAATTATGATTAATATAAAAAAAGGCATTGATTTAGATTTTGATACTGATTACTGTACGATAAATTATCGTATAGATTCAGGTCAAGAATGTTTTATTGAATATGATCAATCAGATAAAAAAGTTTGTTTTATTGATTATATAAATATCATAGAAACAGAAAACCGTGGAAAAGGTTTAGGAAAGAAAGCTCTTGAAGAATTTATTTCTGAAATTAAAAAGACGGGTATTAAAAAGTTTTATCTTTTTGCTGTATTAGAAGTTGAAGAACTTGGATTAGAACACAAAAATGATGAAGAAAAATTAGTTATTTTTCATAAAATTATTAGTATGTATTCTAAATGTGGTTTTTCCTCTGAGTTTTCTCCGAGTTATTGGACAGAACAAGTAGATATGTATCTTTGACCCTCTCAAGGGTTATTAATTATAATCTAAAACCATTTTTTAAATCCCTATCTTAATGAAGAGTTAAGAATCTTTATTATATAATTTATTAATTAAAAAGTTAAAGGATAATTTATGAACTACACAGAAAGTATTGAAGCAATTAATGTTGTTGTTATTGATAGAAAAACTGTTATTGATAGAAAAACTATTGCTGTATCTGTTTTAGGTACATTTAGTCCAACAAGTAAAGGTATTATTCAAGCAGAAGAATTGTTTATTCAAAAGTGTAAGAGTATTTCAAATGAGCCTTTAGATTCAGATATGATTGAGGCAATTTTAGATGATGGTGTTTTTGAAACTGATTTATATCAAATAGATTTGACTCATTCTTTAAATAGTTTTACGGATTAAATTATGTTTGTTTTAACTTATTATACAGCTGGAATATGTAAAGCTGGAACTTCTTTTAGTACAGGAATGTCCCATATTGTTTTCAATAGAACTAAAGATAACAGTTTCAAATCATTATTTAAAATGATAAGAGAGTCTTTTAAATCTCATGTTTTAGAAAATATAGAGCAAGGTAATCCTTGTGTGAATACTTCTAATTTATATTTAAAAGTTTTAGTTTTTGATGAAGAGTCTCAATTTAAATCTTCTGGTAGCTATATTATTCCTTTAACAAAAATCTTAAAATGGCATAATTAAAATGAAAAATCTTTCTATAAAAATTCTTTATTCTGTTAACTACTTTGATCGTGATCTATTTGCTTTATCTATCAATGGTCTTCATACTATGGTGTATAGGGCTTCTGGTACAAATGGAGGAAGGAAAGGTCGAATTATACCTTTTACTGGTTTAAAAGATAACCTTCCTCGTTTTAGTGAAGCTATTAATGGTATTGGTCCTGGATATATTTACAAAGATTTTTTCTACAATAAAGCTTATGTTTCTCATAGGAAGAGATTTGACTTTTATGATGGTGTTCCTGAATTTCTTTTATATTTAGAGGATTTTTTGAAAGATGAGAAGCCTAGAATATTGGAAGAGGATTTTGAAGATATTTTGAGTATTGCAATAAAAAGAAATAAAGAAATAGCTGATGCTATTGAATCAGTTGAGAATATTTTTGATTGGTCATCTTTAAATAAAAATAAGGACTTAAATTGAAAACTTTTTATCATACAACATTAAGTGTTAATCGTAAATCAATAGAAACTAATGGGTTAATTATAAATATTGGAAGACTCTCTTCCGAACTTGGAGAAACTGTAAAGGCTGTTTATTTATTTAATACATTAGATGCTTTAGAAAATGCTTTAATGAATTGGCTTGGAGAAGCTTATAAAGCTCTTGCTGATGAAATAGGTATAAATCCTGATGATTTAGTTCTTAGTACTTTTAAAGTAGATCTTCCTGATGATTTTGATGGATTGGAATACAATGAAGATATGTATGAGAGTATTAGTTTAAAAAATATTCCGCCAAAGTATATTTCTTATTTTAGAGAGGATTAATAATTTCGAGAGCTCAAATGAGACTCTCTATTTTTTAGTTATAAAATATTTGATTTTTTCTTGAAAAAGAATAAGTTGATTCTGGATCAAGTGTTATTGGAACTTTAGCTATGCTTCTTGTTGGTGGCGGTATTTATGTTCATAATTCACCTTTTATACATCCTATTATATTTGGAGAACTTTTAGTTGGTTTAATTATAGGACTAATAGTTGTAATTCCTGTTACAATCTATCATAAGATAAGATCAAATTAATTTTTGATCTTATCTTTTAATAAAATTAAGTCATTTTTTTTAACTAATTCAATTCTTCTCTTTTCTACTTCTTCTTTTGTAAAAAATAAACTTTCCATATAATCAAAATATATATCATTTACGACATAATTTAGATCATTTATATCTCTTGTAATATTATATCTTTTAAATCTTGGTTGTATAGCTGACATATAATGAAGATTTTTAATAAAAGCTTCTATACTTTCATATTTTTCTATACTTTTTTCTAAAAGATCTATAAAAGAATAAATTACATTTTTATCTATAAATGGATATATAGAACATATTTTAGAGATATTTTTTTTTGAATTTATTTTAAATTTCATTGAACCATCTATCTCAACAAGTACCATCAAAGGTAATCTTTCACCTGTTCTTAAGTTTATAAGATAATCAATTATATTGTATGTATAAGTTCTATAAAGAGCTCTTTGTCTTTCCATTTCTAATTTATTCTTATCCCAATCTATTTTCCCATTTTCTTTTCTATATTCACCAATAGTTAAAGACATTACTTTTCCTTTTATTTTATTTTATTTTAACAAAGATAAATCTCTTTTAACTTAACCCATATAAGCAAACAAAGAAATTTCTTTATTGTTTTTTTCTAATTCAAAGAATATTTTAAATATTTCTGAGATACCTTTTGTGTGTTTTGTTATATAACTTTCTTTTTTCTTAGCATAAAGTAAATCTATATACTCTTGACTATTTTTTATTGCTTTTTTATAGTCCGCAACATCTATTTTTTTATCGGAAAAAGAAGAGCTTACTGTCGGTATAAATTCTTTTTTTTCTATTAATTGTTTTTTACCTTTTTTATTTAGAATAATCATTTTTTTACCATGAAAGCTTTCTTTTTTATTAAAAACAATCGATTCACCATTAGAACCTTTCCAACTTTTAAATGTAATCATTTCTATTCCACTAAAGAATGGAATATTTTCTTTTAAATTTAAGCTTAAACTTTTTATATATTCTAAATCATATGCAATATAAGAAGTTATTTTATTTTTCACAATTAAATCTTTAAAAGATTTAACTGTATATATTGAAGGTATATTTGATGGATCATCTAATGTTTGAATAAAGAGATAATTCTCATCATTACATTCATCTATATTCTTTTGTCTATTAGTATCTGCTTTATCCATTAAAAATGAATAAATTAAAAGATCTCTTTCATATTTTACACCGATCCAGTTTAATGAATAATAAATAGATAAAGTCCTATCTTCTATAGAAACATGAGGTTCAAGCCCAATTTTATCTAATTTTGAAGATAATATAACTAAATCTTTTTCCGGTATATTAGAAATACCATATATCATATCTAATCCCATAATAAATCCTTTATATATATATTATATCTAATCGTTTTATATATTTTTCTTTTATTTTTTTGTTAACTTTTTCTTTAAAGTATTTTTAAAAAAGAGAGTATTATACTTCATTATGCTGTTAATCAGTTAAATCATTTAAAAGGAAAATAAATTGAATTTTTTTTAAAAAATAATGGATAGTATAAAATACCCTATCAAGTTTACTATTTTAAATATTATAATGAGGATATATCTTTTTCAGAACTCAAAGTTAAACAGAAGCAACACAAAAGATAAATATAAGTATTAAGTCTTTATTTGAAAATGCTATAACTTTAAATAAGAAAGCTGAAGATAATATGCTTATAGCTAATAAAATAAATGGAATATCTATTCAAGTTAGTGAGTCTATAGATAGACTAAATAGTGAAATAGATCAATTTAAAAGATAATCCCAAAAGGGATTATCTATGCAGCTGCATATTTACTTTGTCTCCAGTTTTGAAGATTGCGTTTTTTTTTATTCATAATGAATCCTTTTTTAATTTAAAGTTAAACTCTCTTTAAGCAAATTAAGACTATTATGTAAGTTATTCAAAAACAAGGAATTTTATATGAAATTAAATTATCGCGTTATTTTATTTTCGTTAGGAGTTATTTTAGGTTTAACTTTTGCACTACCTTCTTTACTTCAAACTGATGATGGTAAAAAAATAACTTTAGGTCTTGATCTTCAAGGTGGTCTTCATCTTCTTCTTGGTGTGAAAACAGAAGAAGCTGTTAAATCAAAGATTAAGTCTGTTGCAGCAAGTATAAAACATTATACTGATAAAAAAGATATATTAATAGATAATTTATCTTTTAACAAAAATGAAATCACTTTTTCTGTAGTAGATGCAGATGAAGTTCATTTTCTTAAAGAATTCTTATCGTATAAGGGTCTTCATCTTGAATCAATAAATTCTTCTTTTAAAGTTTCTTTGTTAGATAAAGAAATTTTGAAAACTGAAAAAGAAGCTATAAAACAAGCTATTGAAACTATTAGAAATCGTTTAAATCAATTTGGTTTAGCCGAACCTGTTGTCGCTAAACAAGGTGAAGATAAAATCTTAGTTCAAATTGCTGGAATTAAAACCCCTGAAGAAGAACAGAGAGCAAGATCTTTGATATCAAAGACTGCTAAATTAGAGATAATGGCTGTTGATGAACAACGAATATCTCGTGTAAACAGGATGAGTAGGATTGATGCTGCTTCTTATGGAGATGTGATACTTCCTTCTTCTAATAATGAAAATTATAAATTTTTATTGAAAGAAATACCTATTTTAGATGGTGGAATGTTAACTAACGCTGTAGTTGGTTTCAATAAAAATAACCAACCTATTATAAATTTCACTTTAAATGCTGAGGGTGCTGAAATATTTGGTGATTTCACAGGTAGTAATGTTGGTAATAGGTTAGCTGTTGTTTTAGATGGAAAAGTTTACACAGCACCTGTTATTAATGAACGAATTGGAGGTGGTTCAGGTCAAATTTCCGGAGACTATACTGTAATGCAAGCAAAAGACTTGGCTATTGCTCTTCGTTCTGGTGCATTATTAGCCCCAGTTTTTGTTATGGAAAAAAGATCTGTTGGTCCAAGTTTAGGTGCGGATAGTATTCGTTCAAGTTTAATAGCTCTTATAAGCGGGTTTATCTTAGTTATTGTCTTCATGGTTGTCTACTATAGATTAGCTGGTTTAATTGCTAATATAGCCCTTATATCTAATCTTATAATCATATTAGGTGTTATGAGCTTATTTGGTGCAACATTAACTTTACCTGGAATGGCCGGTATCGTTTTAACAGTAGGAATGGCTGTTGATTCAAATGTCATTATTTCAGAACGAATTAGAGAATTTCTTTATGAAGGTAAAAATATTCAAAAAGCTATTGAAGATGGTTATTCAAATGCTATGAGTGCTATTTTAGATGCAAATATAACTACTTTAATTGCCGCTATTGTTCTTTATGCATATGGTACAGGTGCTATTAAAGGTTTCGCTATAACAATTAGTATAGGTATTATAGCTTCTATGCTTACAGCTATAATTGGTACTCATGGTATTTATCAAATGTTAGAATCAAAAATAGCTAAAAGTAAAAATAATCATTTATGGTTTGGAATAAAGGGGTAATTATGGAATTTTTTAAATATACAAAATCTTTTAACTTTATGGGTAAATCAAAGAAAGCTATGTACCTTTCTATTTTATTAGTAATAATGTCTTATGTCTTAGTTTTTACTAAAGGTATTAATTATGGTGTTGATTTTACAGGTGGTACTTTAATTCAGGTTAAATATGATAAAGTCGCTCCTATAAAAAATATTCGCGAAAAGTTAAAAACTAATAAACTTTTTAAAAATGCCACTATTGTAGAATTTGGATCTCCAGAAGAAATCGTTATTCGAATGAAAACTACTACAAGTGATATTAGTGTTGATATAGGAGACCTTACTCGAGAATCTCTCAAAGACACTGGTAAATTTGATGTACGTCGTGTTGATATAATTGGTCCAACTGTTGGAGCTGAGTTAAAAGAAAAAGGTATTATGTCTTTATTATTAGCTACTTTTGGTATTTTAATTTATGTTGCATTTCGATTTGAATGGCGTTTTGCAGTTGCTTCTATTTTTGCTCTAATACATGACATTTCTTTAGCTATCTGTGC
>Ga0256842_1003018_pt1 | contig 11558 bp, 9 predicted proteins | sample 4559240metaG_FD_185973 | JGI IMG/M metagenome (GOLD analysis project Ga0256842, IMG submission 185973) | Hydrothermal vent microbial communities from Guaymas Basin, Mexico - 4559-240 | ecosystem: Environmental > Aquatic > Marine > Hydrothermal vents | place: Mexico: Guaymas Basin | collected...
TGGGCATAGAAAACCCATTAAATCATAGGAAAATCATGCCAACACTAACCGTAGAGCGGCCAAGGAAAAACGGACAGTTTTTATTGAGCCGCTATACAGCAATGTTCTTTTTCATATGCAAGGGGGATTGGTATCCTAAACCGGCATGGCCGGATCCAAAATATCCTGGCCACCCACGTATATGAAAATACAGCATGGTTTTTCAACATGGTTTTGTGTGTTTTTATGGTAAAAAGGTGGGTTAACCGTGCAAGGCAAGGAGTTATCAAATTGTTACAGCCTCAGCAATCAATAAATACAGGCACAAATCTTCACTCGGCAAGATCCTGCCAAAAAGTTCAAACCTGTTCAAGTTCAAGGAAAGAAAATCTTTTATACACAGGAATCTACTTGATATTCCAAGGATTAAAACCTGGATCTGGCCTATCCGCATGCAACACACAGACAGGCATAACAACTGGACAAAAGAAGAAATATTGCAAAACTCTCATAGGATGTACGATACTGCTTGTGCTTACAGCAGTAAATCTGTTTGTACTGTTACCGCCTGCCTTTGCAGGAAAAAACCTGTTTTCTTCATGTGCAGACAATCTTACATCTTCAGATTCCATGATTGTAGCAGATACAACTGGCCATATGATCTATGAAAAAGATTCAAACATAAGACACATCCCTGCATCTACCCTCAAGCTTCTTACTTCCATGGCTGCAATAGATACCCTGGGCCTGACATATAGGTTCAAGACAGAATTTTATACAGACTCCAGAAACAATCTCAAGGTAAAGGGTTATGGTGATCCCTTGCTTATCTCAGAGGTCTTGCATCATATAGCAAGAGCCTTATCAAAAAAATCTCATTCTTTTAAGGATATCATACTGGATGACAGCTATTTTGAAGATAATATAACGATTCCGGGAAACTCATCTTCCGACAACCCCTATGATGCACCCCAGGGAGCACTGTGCGCCAACTTTAACACGATATTCTTTTCACATGATAAACATGGAAACCCTGTTTCTGCAGAACAGCAGACCCCTCTTATCCCTTTTGCACAAAGAAAGATACGTCTTATAAAAGAGGATCATGGCCGGTACACCCTTACGCATAAAGAGCATGAGGCAGTGCTCTACACAGGGCACCTGCTTGCCTGTTTTCTCAAACAGTACGGGGTGCACATAGGCAAAAAGATCTACAGAGGCAAGATTGCGGCATCTGACAGATTGTTATACACCTATTACTCCGAATTCACCCTTGGAGACATCATAAAAAAGCTGGCCAGGTTTTCAAATAATTTCATAGCCAACCAGCTATTTCTTTCACTTGGCGCAATCGCCTACGGTCCACCAGGCAACCTTAACAAGTCAATACAATTTCTATCAGATTATGCCCACAGGGAACTTGGCATCAAAGATATCAAAATCGTGGAGGGTTCAGGGCTGTCAAGACAAAACCGTATATCAGCCCGTGATATGTTGGCCATTCTCGAACGGTTCAGACCTTACAGGTATCTTCTCAAAAGAAGGAAAAACATACTATTCAAAAGCGGTACTCTCAAAGGGATAAGAACTCGGGCAGGATATATCGAGACCGACATGGGCCCATTTCCATTTGTTGTCTTCATGAGCAGAAACAGTTCCATTCAAGATGTGTCTACTGTACATGAAGATGCCAACAATTTTTCCACCCATAAAAAAAAGGGCCATAAAAGGCCCTGCAGTCTTTGCATACGTCCCATTGTAGACTGTATAGACACAGCAGTCAGTCGTTATCTCTACTAACCCTACAGCCCGTTTTTATACAACTGCCTTCTCATTTCCGGACGCCATCCACAGGGCATCACGCAGTCCGGAAACCCTTTTAATCCGGCCTTTAACCCCCTCAACAAAACAATGTTCATCACCCCAGATTTCAAGATAGCCTTTTGAACGTGTTATCGCTGTATATATAAGCTCCCTTGTAATAACAGGAGAAAATCTATCCGGCAAAATAAGAACAACCCTGTCAAATTCTGATCCCTGGCTTTTATGTACAGTAATGGCATACACAGTTTCATGGACAGGAAGCCTGGAAACAGGGATCTTTCTCACGCTGCCATCAGACATCATAAAAAAGGCCCCGAGATCACTGTTCCCCTCATGATCAGAAAAAACAATCCCAATATCACCATTAAAGAGGCCAATATTGTAGTCATTTTTTGTTATCATAACAGGACGGCCATGATACCAACCGCCTTTTTTATCTATAAGCCCTTCTGAATAAAGGATTTCTTCTGCGATTCTGTTGATTGCCAATACCCCGTAGGGACCCTGCCTCAGGGCACAAAGGATGGTAAAGTGTTCCAGTTGTTTTAATGCCTCGATGGGGTCTGATGCCTCTGCAAGTTGTCTGTAACCATTGACAATCCTTGTCTTAAGCTCAATGGGCAACCTGTCCGGCACAGGCAATGGTTTCCAGTTTACATCCGTGTGGTGCTTATCCTTCAGTACATCTATGGAAGACCTTCCTTGTCCATCCTTTATCAGCCTGCTTACATATCCGATTCCACTTTCCGGTCCAAAACGGTAAGTCTTACGAAGCTCAACAACACAATCCCCGATAGACGGCATATCCGGACGTGACCGTGCAACAGGCATCTTATCCCCTGTAATTTGACTGTATGCCCGGCACAGATCATCTGAAAACCCCGGCTCTGTCTTCCCTCCGCACATATCGCCCAGAACAGAGCCAGGTTCCACTGATGCCAACTGATCCTTATCCCCCAAAATAATAAACCTGCACTTAGTCGGAATTGCCTGTACAAGCTTTGACATCAGGGGAAGATCCACCATGGATGCCTCATCCAGGACAAGAATATCCAAATCAAGGGGGTTCTCTGTATTATGCTGAAAATACGGCGATCCTGAGATACTGCCAAGGAGTCTATGAACAGTGTTTGTCCTCGATAAGATGGCATCCTTGATCGTATCAGGGACACAGAGATCTTCCTTTACATGCCGTATTGCCTGTTCCATACGGACAGCGGCCTTACCCGTAGGAGCGGCAAGGCCTATGCGGACATTTTTATTCTGCATAAGTATCAGGGCAAGCACCTTGGCAATAACCGTGCTTTTACCGGTACCCGGCCCCCCTGTTATAATGCACAACCTTTTCATTACTGACACAAAAGCGGCTATCCTTTGCCAGTTGGTTTCTCTATCGCCAGTACTCGGGAAAAGCAGGGAAATCCCCTCCCGGAGTTTATTGAAATCTATATCTTTAACCGTGCCTGATGCCCGCATGGAAATTGAATCCGCAAGCACCCTTTCATATTCCCAGTAACGATAAAGATAAAGTCTGTGACTGTCATCTATAACAAGGGGCATGTAATCGCCCGGCCTTCCTGCCACATTTGAAGACAGCAGTATTTCTTCCCATTGCTCCAATGGCGGAGCTGTATATTCCTCTGAATCTACACAGGTATCAATAACAAAAGATTTTTCTGCCATATCCGCCAGGTTGAGACAAACATGCCCTTCGCCCGTTGCCATGCTTACCAGGGCAGACGCAAAATAAAGATCCTGAGAAGACAGGCCCGCAAGACGTTTCATAAATCTCGCAAAGTGGATATCAATTTCTGAAAAACTTACCGTTAAAACAGGCATAGAACACATATCACAACCATTTGACCATACACAAACAGCCTCTTTACGCAATTTTCCCCCCCTGTGGCAAGGCCTATCATAGGGGCAATCTGCAGAATCATTAATAGAACAATCTCATATATCTCTGCGCAATCTTTTGATTTTATCTCTCTTGCATAAAAAGTTCTCAGTATCAGCTCAATAATTAGGGGAATAACAGCGAATGTAGCGCTGGGGTAGGAGGCTTTTTCTGACGCAACTGTTTATTCCCACACTGTTTCATATCCGGGCGGCACCTGAAGTTTAAAGATATCCCCGGGAATATCCGTATTAAACACAACCTGTTTTAAAACAATCTTCCAGGAAATATTCTCTGTTTGATAAAACACATCAGTGCTATGGGCAAATATTATGTCGTTACTCTGATCAAAATCAACTCTTACAACCTTAACATGTTCTTTTGGGAACAATACCTCACAGGGTAAATAATCATCCATGCATAGCCTAAGCACTTCTATATAGTTGCCATGTGTGTCAGCAAATGCAATCCTGTTATCTTCAGTCAGCTTTACCTGCGTATAATCTCTTAATACCGGATAACCCTTAAGTATACCCCAAAGGCATGCCTTTTCTAAGGGGAAGGGAAACAGGCCAGAGGGCTCAGGCCGACCGAGGGACTGAATATAATACTTTTTTTCAGTAAAGGAGAGGATATAGGCAACATCATCCTGAATGAGGATGTAACAAAGAGGACGACCCCAGAAATGAGTTACCTCTATCTTTATCCTGAAAGGGGTTTTGGTCGCGGCTATCATCACATCGGCACTGAAACTGGAAGAGTCCTTCCTTATCCTTATCGTACCATAGGACACAAAACTTCTTACCAGCCGGTTCTGTCTGTTAATTATGCTTATAATCTTGTTAACAAGGTTGGTATTCAAGGGACAGGATTTAAAGGCTGTTTTTGTGGAAGCACAACCTCCAAATGTCAGGAATAGACATAAAAATATTATTAGAGATGATTTTGACATATGTAATGTGTGTTAAATGGATGGAGACAATTTCATTTTTTCTCCTTAATCCGTTTGTATATCGAGTTTATTTTTTTGGTCAATCTCTTCTTGTTTTCAGGATTTAAAGACAGGGCCTTTTTATAAAACTTAAGCGCAAGATCAAATTTCTTCTTTGCAAGATATACATCTCCCATATGCTCGGTAATAGCAGGGTCATCAGGAACCAGTTTCATTGCCTTTTTCAGATAAAACAGGGCCTTATCATATTGACCTTTTTTATAGTAGACCCATCCCATACTGTCTATAATAAATCCGTTTTCGGGTTTGATCTCCAACGCCCGTTTTATCATCTCCATTGCCCTGTCAAGTTTTATTCCCTTATCTGCATAGGTATAGCCAATAAAGTTAAGGGCATCTGCATTATCAGGATCTTTCTTTAAAACTTTCTGCATTTGGGCAATAGACAGATCATGTTTTCCTGCCTTGTCAAAAAGCACACCAAGATGAAAGAGCATAGCAGTACTGTCTTTTATTCTTTTAAGACCTTCCCTTACAGTCTCAATTGCATTCTTATAATCTTTTTTAGATTCATACAGAGATGAAAGCATAAGGTAGAGATCTGCATTGTCCGGCTTTTTTTTAATGGCCTCTTTCAGTATCCTGATTGCCTTTTTATACTGTCCCTGTTTATTCAGGATGTAGACGATATTTGCCCTGCTTTGAACATAGTAGTCTGAATCAACCTCTATAAGATTAAACTCTTTAACAGCCTTTGCAAAATCTCCATTTTCCTCATACGCAGAGGCCAGATAGTACCTGGCCTTATCATCATCCGGCCACTTTAAAACAATCTGCCTAAGTTCCTTAATAGCCTTATCCGGTTGTCCCTGTTTCAAATACAAAAACCCTACTATCTTTCTCGCAGGGTCTCCCGGTTTTGTGAGGCGTTTTATCTCCTCGATCTGGAATTCAGCCTCTTTCATAAGCCCAAGTTTGAGATAAAGGACAGCAAGACGCTCCCTTATAGCTATGTTCTTGGGATAAAACCCAAGCAGAGTCTTGCATACCTGCACTGCATCTTTATACCTGTGATGCATCTGATAAAGTGTTTCCAGATCAAAAAGAGCCGGCTCAAAAGCCCTGTTCAAACTCAGTGCCCTTAAAAAACATTTCTCTGCCTCCCCATCTTTTCCCATCTTCAGGTATATTCTGCCGAGATAATAATGGGCCATCACAAGATCCGGAGTTTGTCTGAGCTGCTCTTTGATACACTTGACAGCCTCCTTTAATTTCCCCATATGCATCAACATCGTTACCAATACAAACCTGGCATGTTTGTTTTTGGGGGCTATCTGCAATGCCTTTTCATACTGCTTAATGGCATAGCTGTTATTTCCCATTGAGGCATAAATGTCACCTGCCAAGATATAGGTTTCAGCATCGTCAGGGTCCAGTTCCAAGGCCTTTTTTGCATACCTAAGCGCCCTTTTGTAGTCTTTCAACTGCCTTAAAAGCCGTGCCATTTTCTTGTTTAGATATGCAGAGTCAGGATCACAGTCAACAGCAGCAGAGAGGTGTTTAACAGCCTTACTATAGTTACCATTCAGGATCGACATATAAGCCAGAAGGTATTCTTCATAGGCCCTGGATTTGATATCGTGTTTTTTACGAACGATATTGTGCCTTGAAAAAGATGGGGGCACCTCTTTTTTCTTTTTTATAAAAGCAGGATTTCCCGAACACGAACAGAAGCACATGAATATAATGGCAATAATAGATAAAGCATAACCGCCCTGTTTTACAGACATATTGATGCCTTTACCTAGTACTAGGACCTTAATGTTTTTTGCACTTATTGTTGTCATGAATCAACGAACTCGTAAAAACGTGAAGTTTCCCCTTTATCAATGTTCACATCAATTCAGCTCAGAAAATCAGAATAATTATCCTCTATGCCCGGAATCTCTTTTTTCAACCATTTCTTGAGATTCTTTAAAATCTTTGCCTGAAGTTGCCGGACACGCTCCCTTGAAATATTATATTTCTCACCCAGCTCGCGTAAGGTAACTGGTTTTTCAGCCATAATCCGATTTTCAAATATATCGGCATCTTTCCCTGTCAGACTTTTGGAAAACTCCCGAAATTTTTCAGAAAGAAACAGATCCCTCTGTTTTTCTGTAATTTCCTTTTCTGTATCACTCTTTACATCCTGAATGAAATTCTCATAAGATTCATCCGAATCATCATTGTATGGAGATTGCAATGAGAGTTCCCAGTTCCCAAGCCGTTGACTCATTTCCACTACTTCTTTTTCCTTAACCCCAAGACGTTCTGCAAGAAGCTTTGTCTCCGGAACAAAACCTTCTGAAATAAGTTTCTCCCGTTCCTTTGCAAGGTTGAAAAACAACTTGCGCTGGGCCTGAGTAGTGCCTATTTTAACAAGTTTCCAATTATCCATAATATATTTCAATATATATGCCTTAATCCAGAAAGAGGCATAATATGAAAATTTTATATTACGGTAAGGGTCAAAATTTTTAACTGCCTGTAAAAGGCCTATATTACCTTCCTGTATCAAATCCAGCAGATTGTTCGTCCAGTATCTGTGGAAATCCATAGCAATTTTGACAACAAGTCTCAAATTTGATGTAACAAGGATATAGGCGGCCTCTTTATCGTTTTTTTCTCTTACCCTGATGGCAAGTTCTCTCTCCTCCTCCCGTGTAAGAAGCCTATGCCGTCTTATTTCAAGTATATATCTCTGGAGAGGATTATAGGGGGCTAAGGCATTTTCCCCTGTAGAGGCAAGAGCAGGCAGAAGTTCAAAATCCTTTAAATCCAGCTTGTCATCATGAACACCTTGATCAGATTTTTTCTTGTCCGTCTTTTTTTTATTTTTACTTTTTTTACTCTTTTTACTCATAGATCTGATTTTCCCTCACACATCACATGCTCTTTGTTTAACACCTAAAACCTGAACCGGTATGGCCGGATTCAAGATACATAACACACAAACAGAGCTTTCCCATAGCATAGGCATCGCTCGATGATATTAAAGACATAACTGCCTTTAATCCAAACAGGTGAATCAGGTTTCAGGATACACTTTAAAACTTTTTTGAAAAATATTCGATTTTGTTCAGGTTCAGGGAAGGCAAAAATTTTAACCGGAGGAATACATTTTTAAGGATCAAAATTTGGGTCTGATCTGTCTGTCACAACAAACAGGCACAGGAATTGGGCAAAAGGAGACGTTACGTAAATCTCTCACTTTATTGAACCGTTATCCTCATATATCTTTTTTTACCCGCTCTGAGCAAAAACGAATCTTTCTGTATATCTTTCATACCAATAATCTGATCAAATGATTCAATTCGATTTCCATTTATATACCCACCCCCTTGGGATATCAACCTGCGGGCCTCACCTCTGGTTTTACAGATACCGCTTTCCTGAAAAAGGATATATGCAGGAACACCTTTTTCTATCTCGTCAACCGACATCACATAACTGGGCGCTGCCTGCTGGCTGGAAGACAAAACATCAGAATCAGCATGGCCTCCTTTTCCAAACAGGGCACCTGCCGTTTCACGAGCCTTATCTGCCTCCTGTTGACCATGACAGAGCTTGGTCGTTTCATAGGCCAGTATCTCTTTTGCCTTCCTGATATCGGAATCTTTTGAAAGGGCAAGCTCCCTGATCTCTTCCATAGGAAGCAAGGTAAAAAGAGACAGAAACCGAGCAACATCGCGGTCATCCTGATTTATCCAGTACTGATAATATTCATAGGGGGATGTACGAGAGGGATCCAACCATACGGCACCCTCGTGGGTTTTACCCATCTTAATACCACGTGAGGTAATCAAAAGAGGAAGAGTCAGACCGTGGACGATTTCTCCTTCAAGACGTCTTATCAGATTCACTCCAGCAAGAATATTTCCCCATTGATCATTGCCTCCCATCTGTAAAGAACACCCAAAACGCTTGAACAGAAACCAGAAATCATAGGCCTGTAAAAGCATATAGTTGAACTCTATAAAGTTTAAACCCGTTTTTAATCTCATCTTATAACTTTCAGCGGCCAACATTCTGTTGACGCTGAAGTGACGACCTATATCTCTCAAAAAGTCTATATACTTAAGATCAGACAGCCAATCCGCATTGTTTAAAAGCAAGGCCTTTCCATCCTTAAAATCTATAAACCTGGAAAGCTGTTTTTTTATGCCCTCAGCATTTGATGCAATCTCTTCACGCGTCATTATCGGGCGGATCTGAGTCTTGCCGCTGGGATCCCCAATCATGGCGGTCCCCCCCCCTATCAAGGCAATAGGGACATGGCCAGCCCTCTGCATATGGACCATGGCCATAATGGGCAAAAGACTGCCAACATGAAGACTGTTGGCCGTAGGATCGAAACCAATATAACATACCGTAACATCTTTAAGTTTCTGCTGAACAAGATCACTGTCGGTTACCTGTTCAATAAAACCTCTCTCTTCTAGAATATTGTATACTGTGTCCACCGTTAATTCCTGTTTTCTAAAAAATAATCTTTGTATAAGCCTTTTTCCTCAGATTTTTTATCCAGGCATTATACCTCTTTTTGATCTCAATCCGGTAAAGCCTTTGACGGATACTATTCCTTATACTTGCAGACAATTTATTGCTTGCTTCCTGTTTATCTATAACCTTTATGATCTGTATCCCAAAAGACCTCTTAATAGGCCTGCTCACCTCGCCAGGAGACATCTTCTCTACAACGGCCCTCAAAACAGGATCCAGATTGGAGATATCAAAAACACCGAGATCCCCTCCATCATCTGCACCTGGTCCCTCGGAGAACTCGGCCGCCAATCTTCCAAATTTTTGTCCGTTTTTAAGCCTTGCCAGTATAACCTCTGCCTTTTTAGAAAGAGACATGGCTTCTGCCCTGTCTGATTTATCTTGCTGAATCAGTATAATAGTCGCAAGATGAACCTTGTTACCTGTCTTAAATTCATCCTTGTGATCTTCATAATATTTCTGAATCGCCTCTTCGCTTATAACTATCTTGGAATTGACCTCAAATTGGGCCAATCTCATCTGTTCAATATCGTTCCGGATCCTTTTACGAAATGCCTCATAGGTAATGCCCTGAGACTTCAGGTTTTCAAGCAGTTGTTCCTGAGTCAGGTTATTATCTTTCTTGATCCTTTCAATTTCATTATCTATCTCTGCATCACTTATTGTGATTCCCAGTTCTTTGGCCTTGGCATGTGTAATCTTTTCATCAATAAGGGTTTGCAACACATAATGCCTAACCTTAAGAAACTTCTCCCTGTCCTTGATAGTATCAGGGTCCACCCCCGTCATCTCTTTTATTTTATTACGTAATTCATGCAAAGTAATAATATCATCATTTACAAATGCAACTATTCTGTTACAGATTTTCGCATATGTCAGGCCAACATAAAAAATACCCTCTGCTATACACAATCCTATAAGCAAAAATTTTATGATGATACTCCTATTCATACTTGATGCCCTCATAAAAAATCATTCCTGTACAGAGCACAGATCTTTTACAAACTCTTCTGCTGTAGAAACCTTAAACAATGGAAATAGCGGATTACGCCTATACAAACTTAATGTCTTTTCATGAATATCTTTCGAACTGGCTGCAGTACAGTCTTCCAAGATAACAGTCTTAAAATCATTGCACAGGGCATCCATTACAGTAGACAATACACAAAAATTAGTGGCTATGCCCGCAACAGCACACAAGGTAACGCCCCTTTTCTTAAGCCAGCTATCCAGATCTGTATCAAAGAATGCCGAAAACCGGGGCTTAGGAAGCCAGAGGTCCTCTTCCTTACGATCAAGCTCATCAATCACTTCAGCACCCTCTGTCCCCGCCAGGGAATGAGGTTTCATTCTTCCCTTGAAAATAAAATCTTCCTTATGAAAGGCATCCGTTGCAAACACAACTATCCACGAATTTTTCCTGAAAACTGATATCATATTATTGATTGGTTGTATAATCTGTCTTGCAAGCGGAGTAATAGGCAGATGTTTGGAGTCATCAAAATTATCCTTTACCATATCAATTATCAAAAGCGCTGGTTTTTCTGTGTTACTTGTCATATTTTCCCCCATCAATACATAATTGATCACCTAAACCGGCATCTCCAAATTCAAAATATCCTGACCACCCACAGATATAAAAACACAGTCTCAGGTTTTGCCCAAGGTCTGCCTGTAGCAGGTACAAAACGGCACACTGTCCACACTTCACCTGACCCCAGATTTCGGCAAAATCGGCACCCCATGTGGGCAAACTAAAAAAGACACCGGTTGTGACCATACCTTAAAATAATTCTAAAACATTTCTCTAACATTGACAACAAGTTATAAGAATGATATTTAGAATATTTTGAAAAAAATCCCACATAAAAAAATAGAATGTCTGTGTAATTAATGGAATCGTAAAAAATAAAATCGATGACTAAGTAAAAATCTTCATAATGCAGTATATGGAAACTTTTTACGACGCCATCATAATTAAGCTTAAAAAAAACATCATATTTATGCTATACTCAATTTTTATGTTATACATATGAATTTCCGGTCAGGTAATTGTATGTGATTTTAAAAAAAATAGCGAGACCTTTACAGGATGTTCTCAAAAAACCTATCTCTTACGGTCTCGTTCAAATTGATGCGTGTCATATATTAGGTATAACGTTCATATAACTTACCTATATTCAGGCCATAACTTCCTTTCTGGAGACAGTTTATGCAGATTTGTCGCTAACATCATAAGGACATTAAAAAAACACAAGAAAACTGGCATCTTAAAAGGAGGAGGTAACCCAGGATTATGTTTAATTTAACCATGCCTATTCAGCATAATTTATCAAGGAGGTTATTATGAGTTCAGCCAGC
>Ga0256842_1003019_pt1 | contig 11557 bp, 8 predicted proteins | sample 4559240metaG_FD_185973 | JGI IMG/M metagenome (GOLD analysis project Ga0256842, IMG submission 185973) | Hydrothermal vent microbial communities from Guaymas Basin, Mexico - 4559-240 | ecosystem: Environmental > Aquatic > Marine > Hydrothermal vents | place: Mexico: Guaymas Basin | collected...
CTCAAATGAATGAAATGGAAGATAATAAGTATTTATTTAATGGACTAGATATATTTAGTGAAGAAGTAAATGAAGAATATGATTATATATCGGAATGTGGAACATATCCAATAATATATCTAACACTGAAAAATGCAAAAATGAATAAATGGGAAAGTACTTATATAAAACTAAAAGAAATAATAGCTAGAGAATATGAAAGACATATGTATTTATTAGGTTCAGATATCTTAAGTGAAAAGAAAAAGAAAAAATATATAAGAATTATAGATATGGAAGCAAGTTTTGAAGAATATACTAGTTCTATAATAAATCTTTCAGAGTATTTATATAAATATTATAAAAAAGAAGTAATAATAATAATGGATGAATATGATACACCTATGCAATCAGGATATTTAAACGGATACTATAAAGAAATAATAGAATTTATTAAAAGCCTATTAGTAGATACATTTAAAGATAATAAATACTATAAAAAAGCAATAATAACAGGAATAATGAAAGTAGCAAAAGAAAGTATATTTAGTGACTTTAATAATGTGAAAATATATACAGTAATAGACAGATTATATAAAGAAAGTTTTGGCTTCACAGAAAAAGAAGTAGAAGAAATATTAAACTATTATGAAATGAATGAGAAATTAGAAGAAGTAAAATCATGGTATAACGGATATATATTTGGACTTAATGAAACAATATATAATCCGTGGAGTATCCTTAACTACGTAGATGATTTAGGACTGGAATTAAAACCATATTGGGTAAATACAGCAGGACGAGATCTAATAAAACAGGTATTACAACTAGATAAATCAGAAAGTAAAATAGTAGTAGAAAAATTGCTTACAGGAGAAGTTGTAAGAAAAAGTTTGACAGAATATATTGTATATCAAAATATAGAAAACGAACCAGAAGCAGCTTGGACATTCTTACTTCATTCTGGATATTTAAAAGCAACGGATAGGCACCAAAATGAAGGAGATATAACATATAATATACAAATACCAAATATCGAAATAAAAACAGTATATAAAATGATACTTAAAAATTATTTTAGAGAAGATATAAAATTGTCTGGTGATATAGAAGAATTAATATATTCACTTATTAATGGTAATTATGAAGAATTTAAAAATTATTTAAAAGATATATTTTTTGAATATGTTAGTTATTATGATACAGCACATATAAAAAAAAATAACAATAAAGAAGTGCCTTTAAGAACAAAAGAAGACAAGGATAGAAGAGAAAACTTTTATCATGGATTTATGTTAGGGCTACTCATATATGCAAATAAATATTATGAAGTAATAAGTAATAGAGAGTACGGTTTAGGTAGACCTGATATAGTAATGCTATCAAAGAATAAAGAAAATCCAAGTTATGTATTTGAATTTAAAAATATAGGTATGAGAAGTAAAATAACAATAGAAGAATTATTAAATAATGCAAAAACACAAATAAAAGAAAAAAAATATGTAGAAGGTGTAAAAACACTTCATAAAATAGAAAACGTAATACCAGTGGCTATTGCTTTTAAAGGGAAAACTATAGAGATAGAAGTATAGAAAATTTAAATGTAATAGTTGAAACGGCGCAATTTCAGTGAAACTGGTGATTCAGCTAGACCTATTTGAATCAGAAAGATTGTGGATATCAGTGCTTAGTTAAAAATATATGATATAATCAAAATGTAGTATTTTCAAGGAGTTGATATAATGAAAAAGAAATTACCTATTGGAATACAAACAATTGAAAAAATAATAAATGAAAATTATTTATATGTTGATAAAACAGAATATTTTTATAAATTAGTGACAGAAGGCGGATATTATTTCATATCAAGACCAAGAAGATTTGGTAAGTCATTAACACTTTCAACTTTAAAAGCAATATTCAAAGGGAAAAAAGAACTTTTTAAAGATCAATGGATATATAATAAAATAGAATTTGAAAAACATCCAGTAATTCATATTGATTTTAATAAAATAAATCATGGAAAAAATATGGAAACATTTGAAAATAGTTTAAAAGAAATGCTTTTAACACATGCAAAAGAATACAATGTAACAATAAAAGACACCACACCAAAAGATATGTTTGTAGAATTAGTAACAAATTTAAGTGAAATTAATCAAGTGGTGTTATTAGTAGATGAATATGATAAACCAATAATAGACTATATAACAGACGAAGAAAAAGCAAATGAAAATAAAGATTTTATTAGTTCTTTTTATGAGGCAATAAAAGGATTAGACGAATATTTAAAATTTGTAATGTTGACAGGAGTAACAAAAATAGCAAAAGTTTCAATTTTTTCAAAACTTAATAACTTAAGAGATATATCAATGTCAAGAGAATATGCAGGAATGTTTGGAATAACAGAAGAAGAACTATATAGTTATTTCGATAAATATATAGTAGATACTGCAATATATCTTAAAATAACAGAAGAAGAATTAAAAATAAATCTTAAAAAGTGGTATAACGGATATAGTTGGGATGCATTAGTAAAAGTATATAATCCGTTTTCAATTCTTAGTTTTTTTAAAGAAATGAAATTTAGTAATTATTGGTTTGAAACAGGAACGCCATCGTTTTTAATTGATCAGATGAAAAATAGTAATTATGATTTAACAAATATAAAAGAAGTAGAGTTAGAAGATTATGTTTTCAGTAGTTATGATATTAAAAAAGTAAAAGTAAGTTGCTTAATGTTTCAAACAGGATATTTAACAATAGCAGAAGAAAATCAGTTTATGGAAGATATTACTTTGTATAAATTAAGAGTACCAAATTATGAAGTTGAAAAATCGTTAATGAATCATATATTAGATGTATATGCGGACGGAACAGTAGAAGAAACAAAACCGCCTTATATCAAAATGTTAAGAGCTTTAAAAGATAACAAAATAAAAGAATTTATAAAAACACTACAAGTGTCGTTTGCATCAATACCATATACACTATATCCTAAAAAAGAAGATTATTATCATTCTATATTCTTTTTAATGATGTCATTAATAGGAGCTAATATTGAAGTAGAAGTATTAACTGATAAAGGAAGAATAGATGGTGTATTAGAATTTGATGATAAAATATATATAATTGAATTTAAAGTGGGAAAAGCAATAGAAGGAATAAAACAAATAAAAGAGAGAAAATACTTTGAAAAATATCTTAATCATAAAAAAGAAATAATACTTTTAGCAGTAGGTGGATTTGATGAAAAAGAAATAGGATATGAAGTGGAGACGATTTAATGAATATGCACGATATCAAATTTTCACATAGAAAAAAGTGTATGAGAAATTTCTCGCTTAACTAAATTTTGAAATTTACTAAGTTGTTAGATAAATCGACTATTGCACACGGTAATGATACAATGTATATACAGAGGAGGCGATAATATGTTGGTTACACTAAATAAGTGGGGGAATAGTGAAGCAATTAGAATTCCTAAAATTATTGCTGAAACATTAGGCATACATTGTGGAGATAAAATGGAATTGACAATTGAGAATGATATCCTAATTGTGAGAAAGCCAGAGCTAAAAGGAAGAGAATTAGTTGCCAGTTTGCTAAAAGACTTTGATGAGAACATTCAGACAAATGATGATGTAGAAGATTAGGATTTTGTTGGTGAGGAAGAATGGCATTATGATGAAGATTAATAACAGACAAGTGAAACAAGGAGATATTTATTGGGTGTCTTTGAATCCAACAAAAGGTCATGAGCAACAGGGAAGAAGACCTGTTCTTGTTGTAAGTAATGATATAATTAATAGTAAATTAGCCCTAGCATTAATAGTTCCAATTACAACTACTAATCGCAATATACCGTTACATGTTCCAATTCCAAACGAATACTCAACAAAAGGATATGTAAAGTGTGAGGAAATTCGTGCTGTAGACTTGACGCATATAAATGCTGAGTATGTTGTTAATTGCCGAGAGGAAAAATTCTTCAAGAGATGCTTAGCGATTATTGAAGGTTTATTTTAAGTGATTCTAAGACCCGTAGTTCAATAGCAGATTTAATTAAGCCTGGGCTATTATATGTTATAAAGACGGCAAGAAAAAAATTTGCGATGTAGATTTGAACAAATTAAGTGAGTTTTAATAGATATTGACAACAACCATTTGCTATCATTGCAGATGTTTTTTTTTGAATTTTTTTCTTAGGAAAAGGTTTTTTTTATTTCTTGACATTTCTGGAATTTATAATGTATAATGTGTTTATGAAACCGGTTACATGCTATAAATATATGTAACTTCATACAAAATTTTAGGATATTATGGGATTAATAGGAGGAAAACATGAAAAGAAATTTATCGTTAATGTTAGTATTGATGCTAGTATTTGGAGCTCTTTCGTTTACTGGATGTTCATCTAAGACTGAAGAACCAGCAGCACCTGCAAAAACTGAGGAACCTGCTAAAACAGAAGAACCAGCAAAGGCAGAAGAACCTGCAAAAGATCAAGAAATTGTAATTTATCAAAATAAAGTTGAGATTCACGATCAACTTACTGAATTTGCAGCTGCTTATACTGAAAAAACTGGTGTAAAAGTAACAGTTAAAACTTCTGGTGGAGATTCACCATATGCTGAAAACTTAAAAGCTGAATTCCAATCAGATCATCAACCTGATATCTTCGTTATTGAAGGAAAAGGTGGATATAACACATGGAAATCTAAGTTAGCTCCATTTGAAGATCAAGAGTGGATGGGATTAACAGATTTAGCATTTAAAGCTGATGGAAAAACATTTGGATTCCCAGTTGCTGTAGAAGCTTGGGGAATGGCATATAATGCTGATATTTTAGAAAAAGCTGGAGTTGATCCAAAAACATTAACTTCTCAAGAAGCTTATAAAGCTGCATTTGAAAAAATTGATTCAATGAAAGATGAATTAGGACTTGACTCTGTAGTAGCTATGGCTGCTGGTCCTGATATGAGATGGGTAACTGGTCTTCATAACTTTAACGGATATTTATCTGCAGGATTACCTTATGGTGACACTACTGTTCTTGATAAATTAAACAATGGTGTAGCTGATGTTGAGCGTTTAACTGAATATGCTGATTGGGTTGAATTATTATTTAACTATTCTGATAAAGCAGTATTATTAACTGGTAACTACGATGCTCAAGTTGGACAATTTGCTGTTGGAAAAGCTGCATTTGTTCATCAAGGTAACTGGATTGATCCATGGTTAGTGTCTAATGGCGTAGATTTCAAAATGGGATTTGCTCCTCACGCATCAGTTTATGGTGAGCATAACGCAATATTTATTGGAGCTCCTTCTTATTACGTTGTTAATAATGAAAGTGAAAATAAAGATGCAGTTAATGATTTCTTAAACTTTATGGCTACTGATGAAATGGGACATGACTATATGGTTAATAAAGCAGGTATGGTTCCAGCATTTAAAAATGTTACTTTAATGCCTTCTGGTCCATTATCTTCAGATGTTGCAAAATGGTTAAAAGTTGAAAATGGCGCTTACACATGGTTACAAAATGATATGCCTGATGGATTCGGAATGGGAACTATTGCTCCTTTATACGAAGCATTTGCAAAAGGTGACATAGACAAAGCTGAATTTATTAATCAATTACAGAAAAAGATTGAAGAAATAAAATAATTTATAACTGAAGTGAAACTCAAAGGTGTGATTATTATCACACCTTTTTAATAGAAATAGAAAGGAGCGTTGTCATGAAAAAAAATAATCGACTATATTATTGGCTCTTTTTAGCACCGGCATTATTCGCATTTTCAATTGTGGTAGTCATACCATTTGGAATGGGCATTTATTATTCGTTAACTGATTGGACGGCTGTTGCTGGATTAAAATCTAACTGGGTTGGATTTGCAAATTATAAAGCAATGTTTTCAGATTTTGCATTTAAATATTCGTTTGCGAGAACATTTTTATTTACTTTGATTAGTGTAATAACAATTAATGGAATGGCTCTATTATTTGCATTCCTTGTAACAAGAGATATTAAATTTAAAAATTTCTTTAGAGCAGGATTTTTTATACCAAACTTAATTGGTGGAATCGTTTTAGGATATGTATGGCAATTTATTTTTAAAAGCGTTGTTCCTGTAATGGGAGCTTATTTAGGTATACCAGCTTTAGAAGATTTATTAATATTAGCTGATCCTACATTAACGCTATTTGGTTTAATTATGGCATTTACTTGGCAATATGCAGGATATATTATGATGATTTATGTTGCTGCTTTATTAAATGTACCACAGGAATTATTAGAAGCTGCAGATATTGATGGAGCAAATTTCTTTCAAAAATTTAAAAGTATTACATTACCAATGATAGCTCAAGCATTTACAATTACTTCATTTTTAACTTTAGTAAATGCATTTAAGCAATATGATATTATTATTGCTTTATCAAAAGGTGGGCCATCAGATATGTATAAAGGAGAAGTTGTAAATTCTTCTGAAATGTTAGCAGTACATATTTATAATGTTGCATTTAAATATAATAATATGGCTGAAGGTCAAGCAAGAGCGATAGTATTCTTCCTTGTACTTTCTGTAGTTTCAATTGGTCAAGTGTATTATAACAAGAAAAGAGAGGTGGAAATGTAATGGGTAATAAGAAAAAAATAGTAGGTATTATATTAACAATAATAACGTTAATTTTATTTTTATTAACAATGTTTCCATTTTTTATAGTAGTTATAAACTCAGCAAAAGCATCACTTGAAATAATTATGGATCCATTAAAAATGCCAGATCATTGGAGTCAATTGTGGACAAATATTAAAACAATATGGACAAAACCTACAGTGAAATATGCTTCAAGTGTACTTTCTTCTACTATTATTACACTTAGTTCACTTTTAACTATTTCAGTATTTTCTGCAATGGCTGCATGGGTTTTGGTTAGAAATAAAACAAAAACATCAACAGTAATATTTATGTTATTTCTTAGTGGATTAATTATTCCTTTTCAAGTAGTAATGTTTCCATTAGTATCATTCTTTAGAGTAATTCATGAAGTAACTGGAATACATATGTTAAGAACATATCATGGTATAATTATTGCTTATATTGGTTTTGGTGCTCCATTAGCTATATTTATGTTTCATGGATTTATTAAATCAATTCCAAAAGAATTAGAAGAAGCTGCTACAATTGATGGCTGTTCAAAACCACAGATATTCTTTAAAATAGTAATGCCTATTTTAAAACCAATATTTGTAACAGTAATAATACTTAATGCAATTTGGATTTGGAACGATTTCTTATTACCTTCATTAATTTTAGGTGTAGGACAGGATATTCAAACTATTCCAATTGCAATTCAGAACTTTGCAGGATCTTTTGTTAAAAAATGGGATTTAATTATGACAGCTGTACTTATGGCTGCTGCACCAGTAATTGTATTATTTCTATTCTTGCAAAAACATATTATTAAAGGAATGGTATCAGGTTCTATTAAATAATATTTATGATAATATTATTATAAAGGGGGCTTAGCTCCCTTTTCTTACATAGATTCATTAAAGGAGTAAATATGAAAAATTATATAATAGAAGAGAATAAACTGCCTAAAAATGAAGGGCATCACGAAACACTTTTTTCTTTAGGAAATGGATTTATTGGTTTTAGAGGTTCATTTTATGAAAAGACTTCAAAGACTCAAGGATGTTTTAATAATAGTTTTTATGAAGAACATGAAATAAAATATGGAGAAAAACTTTATGGATTTCCAGATGTTACTGAAAGTATGATAAATATTCCAGATCCAAGAAATATTACTTTTGCCATTGAAGGTGAACTAGTTGAATTTGAAAATGAGTATTTATCAGAGTATAATAAAAAATTAAATTTAAAAAAGGGAATACTTGAAACTAGCTATATTTATAGTAAAAATAATAAAAAAGTAAAAGTAAAAGCTACTGCACTTGTATCATTTAATAATAAAAATCTATCTTTTATTAAATATGATATTACACCTATAAATTTTGATGGAGAAGTAGAAATTATTAGTTTTTTAAATAATGAATCATTTGCTCTTGATGCTAAAGATGATCCAAGAGTAGCTACTATTACTACTAAAACATTTGAAGTGGTTAATAAAATACTTGATAAAGATATTTATGGTTATACTTTTAAAACTTTTAAAACAAAAAAAGAATTAACTGTTTTAGAAGAGATGAATATATTAAGTGGTGATTTTATAACATCTGAAATTTGCGAAAAAGAAAAATTTACACAAAAAATACAATTTAATGGTAAAAGAAATGATACAATAAGTGTGCTTAAGATTAATGAAATATATTTAGATAAATTAAAAGAAGAGTATTTAGAAGAAGAAAGAACGTTTGATTATCAATTAAAAAAACAAGAAGAGTTTTTAAATGATTTTTGGGAAAACTCTTTAATTGAAATTAAAAATGATGAAGAACTTACTCAAGGAATTAGATTTAATTTATTTCATTTACTTCAGAGTGTAAACAGTGAGGGAACATTTGGAATAGCTGCAAAAGGCCTTACTGGTGAAGGATACGAAGGTCATAATTTTTGGGATACTGAAATATTTATATTTCCTTTCTTTCTTTTTACAAAGCCTGAAATTGCTAAAAACCTTTTAAAATATAGATATTCAACGATTGAAGAGGGTAAAAGAAGAGCTAAAGAATTAGGATATGATAAAGGTGTTAAATTTCCTTGGAGAACAATAAGTGGAATTGAATGTTCAGGTTATTATCCTGCTGGAACTGCACAATATCATATTAATGCTGATATTGCATATGCAGTAGATATGTATTATAAAGTTACTGACGATAAAGAGTTTATGGAAGAATATGGTCTTGAAATTTTAAATGAAACAGCAAGATTTTTCCTTGAAGTTGGATATTTCAATGAAGATGATGAATTTAGAATTGATGGAGTAACAGGACCTGATGAATATACAGCTATTGTTAATAACAATTATTATACTAATAAAATGGTAAAAAGAAACTTTTTAGCAGCGTATAATTATAATAAAGAATTTAATACTGATATTTCTAAAGATGAAAAAAAACAGTTTAAAAAAGCATATAAAAATATGTATTTACCGTTTAATAATAAATTAAAAGTAACTCCTCAAGATGACACTTTTTTAGAAAAAGAAAGATGGGATTTTGAAAATACGGAAAAAGAGAATTATCCTTTATTATTGCATTATCATCCAATGAAAATTTATAAGCATCAAGTATGTAAACAGGCTGATGTTTGTTTAGCTGATTTCCTTGTTGGTGAAGATGTAAGTGAAAAAATAAAAAGAAATAATTATGATTATTATATAGATATTACTACTCACGATTCGTCATTATCATATAATACTTATTCAGTAATTGCGTGTGAAATTAATTATTTAGAAGAAGCATATGAACTTTATACTAAGAATGTTAGACTTGATATTGATAATTCTCATGACAATTCAAATCATGGTATTCATACTGCTGCAATGGGTGGATCATGGATAGGTTTAGTATATGGTTTTGGAGGAATGCGAATTAATGAAAAAGGACTTTTCTTTAATCCTAAAACTACGGATAAGCTTGGTGAATATTCATTTATTATTAAATATAAAGAAAGCAAATTAAAAGTTACTGTAAATAAAAAAAGTGTTATTTATGAAATGATAGATGGGAAAGAAATAGTTTTTTATGATAGAGCAAAAAAAATAAAATTAGATGGAAAAGCTAAAACAAAAATTATTAAATAAAAAGTATTGAAATCACGAAAGAAGATGAGTTTAATGAAGAGGCTTACTATGAAAGATATAGCTAGAGAAGCAGGTGTTTCAAAAGCAACGGTTTCAAGGGTAATCAACAATACTAATCCGGTAAGTGAAGAGGTACGAAAAAAAGTTGAAAAAATAATTAAAAAAAATAATTATATACCTTCATCGATAGCAAGAAGTTTATCAAAAAAAGAAACTAAGGTTATTGGGCTTATAATTCCAGATTTAAGTAATTCTTTTTATTCGGAACTTGTAAGGGGAATTTCAAGAACTGCTCATAATAATGGTTACAATGTATTTTTATGTAATACTTTTAAAGAAACAAAATTAGAAATGGAATTTCTTAATTTGCTTGAAGAAAAGGAAGTAGATGCAATAATTTTAACTACTTTTCATACTACTGAAGCTCAAAAAGATTTTATTAGAAGATATAAAAAGCCAATTGTCACAGTAAATAGAATTTTTGAAGGCGAAGGAATGCCTTTTGTTCCAAATATAGATATTGATAATTATAAAGCCTCATACGAAGCTGTTGATTATCTTATTAAATCGGGACATAAAAAAATTGGTGTAATAAGAGCTGATAAAGATGATAATACTTGTATTGATAGACTTAGAGGTTACAAACAGGTTTTAAATGATAATTTAATGATTGCCGATGAAAGTTATATTATTGATTCTGATTTCCACTTTCAGGCAGCTTATGATGGTATGATGAAAATACTCAAAAATAAGAATCGTCCAGATGCAATGTTTTGTTTTTCAGATGAATTAGCAACTGGTGCAATTAAAGCAATAATCGATTCAGGTTTAAAAGTGCCGGAAGATATTTCAATTGTGGGGTTTGATGATATTCCGCTTGCAAAACGGTTTATTCCTTCTATAACCACTGTAAAGCAGCCTATTTTTGATATGGGTAAAGTAGCAATGGAAACAGTTTGCAATATGATAATTAAAAAAGATGATGATAGGATAGCAAATGTTACACTTAATCATGAATTTGTTGTTAGAAATTCAACAATAAACAGATAAAATATAACAAAATTAAATAAGAGAGCTTATTATTTCGATATATATTATGGTATAATGTAATCTGTGGAGGGGTAATATGAAAAAGAGGACAATGATTAGAATAATAATATTATTAATATCAATTTTGTCTTTTTTTGTATTTCCAACTTTTGCAAATGATACTATAAATGTAGGGTACTATAATGATTATCCATTGGTTTTTCAGGATGATGATGGTAATCCTGCAGGTTTTTTTATAGAGATATTTAATGAAGTTTTTAAAGATAGTGATTATACGATTAATTATAAATATGGTTCGTGGAAAGAAACTTTAGATTCTCTTAATTCAGGAGAAGTGGATATAGTAGTAGATATTTTAAAAAGTGATAAACGAGATATTATATATGATTTTAATGATATGCCATTGCTTTTAAATTATGGAAAATTATGTGTTAATAAAAAATATAAAGTGGATTCGTTTTTAGATTTAAATAATTTGAAAATTGGCTATCTTGATAGTGATTATTATGCTGTTGAAGATAATGGGATTATTGAAATGACAAATATTTTTAAACTTGATATAAAATATGTTCCATATGATACTTATGAAGATGTTTTAAAAGCTGTTGAAAAAAATAAAGTAAATGCTGGTGTTATTAATAGCTTAACCGCAAATCAAATATATGATTATAAAAATATTGTTGATTCAAATTTAGTTTTTGCTGCAAGCGGTGTAAAATATGCAACGCTTAAAAATGAAAATAAAGAG
>Ga0256842_1003020_pt1 | contig 11557 bp, 11 predicted proteins | sample 4559240metaG_FD_185973 | JGI IMG/M metagenome (GOLD analysis project Ga0256842, IMG submission 185973) | Hydrothermal vent microbial communities from Guaymas Basin, Mexico - 4559-240 | ecosystem: Environmental > Aquatic > Marine > Hydrothermal vents | place: Mexico: Guaymas Basin | collected...
GCTTTCCTTGGCCTTATATCCACTGGAGCAGCGGCAAAAATCGCAATATCTACAGAGGAAAAAAGCTTTTTACACCTTTCATACATTTCTCTGGTGGTATTAACTTTGAAAATGTGAGGAAATGGAGTATCAGGTAAATAAGGAAAATTTCCTGGCAATTTTCCTCCTCCCCAGACAAGAAAGACTTCTGCTCCCCGATAATAAGCCTCTTTTGCGAGATAAAAAGCCATTTTGCCAGAGGAGGCATTGGTAATAAACCTGACATCATCTATAAATTCCCTGGTAGGTCCCCCTGTAATAAGCACTTTCTTGCCTTTTAAATTTTTGGGATAAAAATGGGCTTTTATCACTTCCAGAATAGTGGAGGGCTCCGGGAGCCGCCCTTTTCCTGCAGAACCACAGGCAAGCTCCCCCTCGGCAGGTTCATACACTACATACCCCAGCTCTTTTAAAATACTTACATTGCGTCTTGTTGCTGGATGAAGCCACATGTTTTCATTCATGGCAGGAAAGAAATAAACTGGTGCTTTTGTAGCAAGTAGCACAGCCAAAAGAAGCTCATCAGCAAAGCCTGCAGCAGCCTTTGCTATAAAAGAAGCCGAAGTAGGAGCTATTACCACAATATCCGGAAAAGAAGCAAGTTCAATGTGGGGAATTTCTCCATTATTATTGAAAAAATCTTTTTCAGTATAAACTCTTTTTCCAGAAAGGGCAGAAAAAGTAAATGGCGTTATAAATCGTTCTCCCCCCTTCGTTAAAAGAACTCTAACACTGGCTTTTTCTTTAATAAGAAGTCTTAAAACTTCACAGGACTTATACGCAGATATACTACCCGTAATTCCAAGTAAGATCTTTTTTCCAGCAAGCACTTCCCAAAAGTTTACTTTTCTATTTTATTATTTAGAGTTAATACCACCACTATACGAACTTCTGTATAGAACGACCCCTCTTTAATACTGATAAAAGCCGTCCCTTCAGGTCTTTTATAAGCCAAAAAAGCTACCTTAGAAGTAAAACTTCCCACCTCGTGCCAGCCCTGCCCTGGCATCTGAGTACGATAAAAGCTTATAAGATCATTGGCCTTATATTTTACTTTATACACCAGCATGCCGGTAAGTATCTTGGTTGTCTTTAAAATTGCACTCTGATCAGATTGATATTTCCAGTCTTTTAAAATTGGAACATAAGGAACAGGAAACTCCACAGGATTTTCCACAGTTTTAACCTTGGCGGGTTTCTCCACGGGAACCTTTGCCCCCAAAACATTATTGCATACACCGGAAATTACCAAAATAACCAGAATTGCAAACCAGCTTACAATTCTCTTCCCCATCGTCTTTTCACCTCCTTTTTTGTTTCTTTAAAACTTAACTCAAATTAAAAAAAAGGGAAGATCTTAAAAAGTTTTTGTATATCCTCCAAGCCCTTTTAACTGAACCATAAAAGAATATAATATTTCTTCAGGAGTTCGGGTTATACCTATTCCTATACTATAGCAATCTTTTGTATAATTAAGCGCAAATCTCAATGAAGAATTTTCTCCTTTTTTCAAATTTCTGCTAAGGAAGAAACTGGCATACAAACTGGGCACAAGATGATGACCAAGAGACAGATTAAGTTGTTTTGTATCCCAGGCACGATCTTCCTGATATCCCAGAGAAATAAATTCAATCACACAATTTCTCAGGGTAAAATTAAGAGAATGCTTTTTTAATCCAAGGCCATAAAAATTGTAGCTTCCATCGTATCGCAAAAAAAAGCGAGGAGAGGCATCAATAGAAAATTCCCAGAAAAGATCAGATAACGCCCTCTCTTCCGGAGAGGTTTTTGTAGTTGATCTATGAGCATAAGTAAAATCATACTGCTGATAAGCTCTCAAAGATATCAATCTCGGATGAGAAGAGGTATAAAAATAATTCCAGATCCCATACTCAATCCGATTTATTTTTTTATTCTGTTCGTCCTCTTCTTCAAAAATCGGTATTTTTTCAGAGGAAGGCTTGGAGCGGAAAGTATAAGAAAAATAAGGTTTAAATAAGTGAGAAAATCGGTCATAGTTCTTTTTCAATAACAAAGTGGAATAAGTATCCACTTGAAAATATTCTCTATGATAGCTTTTATTATTAAACTCATCCTTCCTCTCAAGTGAATAAAAATTTTGATGATAGGTTGCGGTGATCCTATGCATAAGGGAAGGAAGAGTAATAGGAAATTTAAAGGGAAAATCCAAACTAACTTCGTCAAAAATTTTATAACCGGTATACCCCTTTTCTCTCTGATATGCCCCTCCTCCTGCTTTTAAAGAAAAAAGAAGATTTTTAAAAAATTTGGAAGGAAGTAAATCTGTGTAAAATCTGGCTACAGGCTGAAAAATCTTCTCCTTGTCCTTATCTCCAATGTAGTTTATATATTTGTTTTCCCAATTGAAATAAAAACTTTTACTGAAGTAGTTCAACCATAAATGAGAGGAACGATAATCCTGGGTCTGCACTTCAATATCTCTTCCAAAACGGGAAAGAAAAAGATGTCTGGTTTTAGTAAATCCTCCCTCACCTGCATCAAATTCTGTCAAAAAGGTCTTTTCCGAAACTTTATCAATATCCAGATGAAGATCAAAATTGGGAGAAGGTATATAGTCAAGTTTACCAACAATCCACCACTTTTTTTTCTTTTCCTTTTCACCTGCATAGGTAGTATCTTCTGAATCATGCAGATATCTGAATTTAAAAAGAGACTGCATTCCTTCGTGAAGTTTGAGAGCTGTTTCCAAATCCCACAGAAGTCCTCTTTTGGTTAAATACATAGGTGCTATGGTAAAGTCCAGCTGGTCCGTCACAGGGTAAAAATAGGGTAACTGAATTCCAAAGCCAAGTTTGGTACTCTGGGCAAAATTAGGCATCAAAAAGCCTTTTTTTCTGGGCTGGCTAATAGGCAGCCTAACCTTAGGGATATAACCAACTTTTGGCAGATAAACAACAGGCAATTTTTTTATTTTAAAAGCTGTAGAACTGGCTGAGCTTTCTCCCTCAGGAGAGATAATAAAATTCTTTTCTTCTACACTCCAGGGAGCAGTACAATTAAAACACTCCCCTGCCTTACAGGTGGTTATCACTGCTTTTTTACCAGAATATTCATTCAGGGCATTTCTCTTAATATCTTTATACTTTAAATAAATTCCCCGCTTTTTGAAAAAGACTATCCCCCTGTCTCCAAAGAAGGTTTTATTTCTTAGGTCAAAAGTCCCATTATTACCAGAAACACGGGTATGAGTTTCAAGATCAAATATCTGAAAGTGAAAAAGATGAACATAGGCTGTTTTCATCTCATATACTACCCGATCTGCAATGATAACAAACTTTTTGCCTTTAATAAAAACATTGCCCTGTGCAACCATTACTTTTGAAGCATGCAGGACTTCTACTTTACTGGCACTTATCTTAAAAAGCTGTTTACAGAGAGAAAACTGTGGGAAAATAAAAAAAAAGAGAAAAAAACAAAGATACACCCTAAAAATTTTCAAATTATCAATCACTTTTTATTGCTTTTGCTCCTGGGATATGTCTAATGTAAAAAAAGCTACAGCAAGCAAAATCCAGCCTACAGCAAGGCCTAATAATCCTATCCCCAAAAACAGGACAAAAAAAGAGCTTATAAACATTGTCAAACCTGCATAATAAAATAGCCGATGCTTCGTATGTCTTTCCAAGGCTTCAAAAGCCTTTTTATAAAAGTAACATTTTATAACATTAGCTACATAAAAAATAAACAACCCCAATCCCAGACTAAGGGATAATGCAGGGATATGAGGAGTTACACTATAAGAAAAATGGTATAAAACACCGGTTAACGCCCCCAACCCTCCTAAAAATATCCCTGTTATTACGCCTACAAAACCTATTAAAAAACCTATTAAAAACTTGTTAAAAATTTCTTTGTCTTGGAAAATTTCTGCAAATTTCCATAAAGAAATGAAAAGAAGAATTATACCTATGGTAGTTAACAGTATGGTAAAATGAAATATCAAAGGACTTATCATTAAAAGTGAGCCTATACCCCCAAGGAGTCTGGCGTTATAAAGCTCTTTTTCATTCATTAAGATAGCTCCTTTAGCCGGCGAGGGGACTTGAACCCCTGACCTGCGGATTACGAATCCGCTGCTCTACCTGCTGAGCTACGCCGGCATTTTTTTCTGTCCTCAAATTATACCAAAAGTCCACAAAATTGACAAAGGCTAAAAACTTGTTTAATCCTGAAGATATTTCTCCTTAATCCTTCTAATTACTTTATAAGCAGTATTAAAAGCAAGAGCAATGTTTCCCCTGCTAACAGCAATATCACCTACCAAAAAAACACCTGGTAAATTTGTCTCAAAAAATTCGTCTACCATGGGCTTCCCATCTTCAGAAAATTCTATCCCTATATGTTTTAAAAACCCCACAGGACTTCTCCCCCCCAAACAGTAAAAAATGTAATCAAACTCCATAAAACGCCCGTCTTTAAAAATTACCCTTACCTTATCCTGATAAGGCTCCACCCTTTCTATATCAGTATTCATCAAAAGATGGATTTTGCCCTCCTTTACTTTTTCTTCAAGTATTTTCAAATTTGTTTCATTTATTCTAAAAAATTTTGGTCTTCTATAAGAAAGATAAACATCAGCACATTCTGTCAAATAGCAGGCTGCTTCTGCTGCAGTATTTCCTCCACCTACAACCAGAACTTTTGCTCCAGCTGGACAAAAATTAGGGGGCTCAAAAAATACTTTCTTCCTTACTTCCCGTGGAATGGGATAGGAAGGTCTATTGGGTTTTCCAAAAATGCCTATAGCAATTATTACAAACCTTGCTTTAAGAAAAGGCTGATTTTTAACAAAAATGATGTAACTATCGTCCTTTCTTTTTAATCCCGTAACTTCTGCATTGAAAATTATCTCTATATTCCACTCTTTTATCCAGCGGTTAATTCTTTCTAAAAATTCTTCCTTTGTCTCTGTTTCAAAATAACAAACACCTTGAGGTTTCTCTGCTATGCCTTTGTAGTTTGCATCTATTCTTTTGCCTGGTTTGAAAAGTTTTACCAGGGTATAACAGGGATAAGGGCCTTTTTCCAGCACCAAAACTGAAGAGATTCCGTTGGCCTTGGCCTCAACAGCAGCGGCAATGCCCCCAGGCCCTGCTCCTACTACTGCTATCAAAACCTCTCTCATTTTTTCTCCTTTTTCAAATACTTTAGTTTATAAATTCGGATTTAACATATTTTATTTTTTTTTCAATATGTTAAAATAAAAAAGCTGTATGTTCTACGAAAAACCCTGGATATTAAAAACTCCTGACCAGAAAGCTTATGAAGAACTTCTTTATAGAGGATTCCTCCCGCCTCTAATTGCTCGGATACTTGCAACAAGGGGCTTTTCTTCTGCCTCTCAGGCTTATGCCTTTCTTTATCCAGAAATCTCTGACTTCTCCAATCCTTTTCTTCTACAGGGTATAGAAGACGCAGTAAAACGCATTGAAAAAGCCTATTTAAACAGAGAAAAAATTGCCATTTATGGAGATTCTGATGCAGACGGAGTTTTGGGCTCTTTTATTCTTTATCACTTTCTCAAAAATTTTTTTTCAGAGATAGAAGTAGTTATTCCCAGTAAAGAACTGGAAGGATATGGCTTTCACGCCAAATTTCTTCCCTTTTTAAAAGAAAAAGGAGTAAATCTTATTATCACCGTAGATGTAGGGATTTCTTCTTCTGAAACTGTGGAGCAGGCAAAAGCCCTTGGAATGGATGTTATTATTACTGATCATCATGAAATCACATCTCTTCCCCGCACCTATGTGGTTTCAGGGAAACTTGCTGAGAAAGATAGCCCTTTTTATTTTCTTTGCGGGGCTGGAGTAGCTTTTCTTTTTATACGGGCTATAAGAAGCTATTTTTATTATAAGGGCTATCTGAAAAATCCTGTCCCCAATTTGAGGCAATACCTTGAAATAGTTTCTCTTGCCACACTTGCAGACATGGTTCCAATAAAAGGAGAAAACCGGGTTATTACTTTTTTTGGATTTAGAGATCTCGCCAGCCCTTCCTTCCCGGCGGTTAAAACTTTAGTAGAAAAATATTCCCAATTCGGTGAAATTACTGAAGAAGATGTGTCTTTTAAAATCATCCCGCTTATAAACGCTGCGGGGAGGATGGGAAAGCCTGAACTTGCATTTCAATTTCTTTGTGCTCAAACCAGAGAAGAAGCTGAAAAATTACTTACAGAGCTTGAACTCATAAACACCCTCAGGCAGGAAAAAGAACTTTCCATTCTTGAAGAACTTGAAAAAGAAATTCCGTATTTTGAACACAGGGACACCTTTCTTCTTTTATCAAAAGAAGGAATCCCCAGGGGACTTCTCGGCCTTATTGCTAACAGACTAAAAAATTCTTATGGCGTGCCTGTACTTGTAATAGGATTTGAAAATGGCATTGGATATGCTTCTGGAAGAGCGCCCAAAGGATTTGACCTTCTTGGTGTAATAAAAGAATGTCAAGACTTAATAATTCAATTTGGTGGGCACCCCTCTGCTCTGGGTTTTACTGTAAAAAAAGAAAACTTAGAAGCCCTAATAAAACGCCTTGCCTCTCTTATGCAAAAAAGAAAATCTCTCTCCCAAAATAAAACTGAAATGTTTTTTATTGATGCAGAGACAAAAATCTCCGAAATTCTTGAAAAAGAAACACTGGCTGCTCTTATGCAGCTCCCCCCTTTTGGAGAAGAACATAGCCCTCCTCTTTTCCTGATAAAAAACTTTGAAATAGAAAAAGTTAAAGTTTTAAAAGAAAAACATTCTCGCCTTGAGTTGAGAGAAGCAAAGTTTAAAATGTCTGCCATCTGCTTCAATAAAGTTTTTGAAACATTACCCAGGGCAATCCTGGCTTACCCACAATACAATCCTTATAGAAGCTGTCTGGAACTGAAAATAAAAGATGCTTATTAGAGAAGAAAAAGAAAAATTTGAAGAGGAGTTTTTAAGTCCCTTTGCTGCCAAGGCAAATTTTTCCAGAGGAAGGCTTCATCCCGAACCTGAATGTGAAATTCGGACCTGCTATGAACGAGACAGGGACAGGATCATTCATTCCAAGGCCTTTCGCAGATTAAAACATAAAACCCAGGTTTTTCTTGCTCCTCGGGGAGACCACTATAGGACCAGGCTAACCCATACTCTGGAAGTTTCTCAAATTGCCCGCACCATAGCAAGGGCTCTAAAGCTGAACGAAGATCTCACAGAAGCTATCTCTCTGGGACACGACCTTGGGCATACCCCCTTTGGACACGCAGGAGAAGAAGTTTTAAACACACTCCTTCCAGAAGGGTTTAAACATAATGAACAGAGCCTGAGAGTGGTAGATTTTCTGGAAAAAGAAGGCCAGGGGCTTAACCTCACCCTTGAGGTAAGGGATGGCATTCTAAAACACTCCAAAGGGATGGGACCAATATTATGTAAAGATGAAAAAGAAAAACCTTTAACCTTGGAAGCGGAAATTGGAAGAATATCTGATGTAATAGCCTATGTAAACCACGATATAGATGATGCCCTAAGGGCTGGTCTGATTAAAGTGGAGGACCTCCCCAAGGAAATCGTAAAAGTCCTTGGGAAAACACATGCCCAAAGAATAAATACCCTTGTGACAAGCGTAATACAGGCTACCAGAGAAAACAATTATAAAATGATATGCATTGAAGAAGATAAATTAAGTGCTCTTCTCAAACTCCGCGAATTTCTTTTTGAAAAAATATACTTTTCACCCATAGTCCGGCAGGAGTTTGAAAAAGCCAAAAAGATTCTTTGCTCTCTTTTTGAATTCTATTTGAAAAATTTTGAAAAAGTTGCATATTTAATAAAAGCACAGGAAAGATTTCCACGGGAATCTAAGGAAAGGCTGATAGCGGATTATATTTCTGGAATGACAGACAGATATGCCTTCCTTGAATATGTAGAACACTTTTTACCAAAGCCCTGGGGAGTGAATAAATTGCTTGAGGAAAAGATTTATGTCATTTAAAAAAATAGGCTGGTTTACCTCCGCAAGAGACGAAGCAGCTCTGGAGCTTTTAAAAATTGTGCTCAATGAAATTGAGTCAGGCTTTTTACCCATCAAGATTTCTTATATTTACTCATCCAGAGCACCTGAAGAAAGTATCTGGGCGCAAAAAATTAAAGAAGAAGCTGAGAGAAAAAAAATAAAACTTATTTACCTGTCAGCCAGAAGTTTTCTTCCAGAATTGCGCAAACAAAACAAGGAAGAATGGAGAATTAAATATCACAGAGCAATCCTTGAGCTTCTTCCTGAAGAAGTAGATTTTGGCATACTTGCAGGATATATGTGGATTACTTCTACGGAGTTTTGTAATAAACTTTTTTTAGTAAATTTACACCCGGCGCTTCCTGGAGGCCCCAAAGGAACCTGGCAGGAAGTAATCTGGCAATTAATAAGTGCAAGGGCCTGTGAAACAGGTGTAATGATGCATAAAGTAACTCCTGCCCTTGACGAAGGGCCTCCTATTTCTTTTGTTCGCTTCTCTATAAGGACTAAAAAATTTATTCCGCTCTGGGAGGAAACAGAAAAAGTTTTGTTAAAAAAACACCTTTCTGGCCTGAAAAAAGAAATAGGAGAGAATTGCAGGCTTTTCAGAAAGATTAGAGAAGAAGGGGTAAAAAGAGAGCTCCCTCTCATAATTTACACTATAAAAATGCTTGCAGAAGAAAGAGAAAAAAATTTTCCTTTAGACCTTACTTCAAAAGTAGAAAATTATTTAAAAGTTCAAAAATTTGAATAACAGGAGGGGCAAAATGAGAAAAAAATTAGTTAGTTTTATATTTTTATTTTTTTCTGCCCTGATTTTCAATGGTTGTGCCGCAGCAAGTCAAAATGATGTTCAGAGCCTGAAAATCCGGGTAATAAATCTGGAAACCATTTTACAGAAACAGGTCCAAAAAAATCAGGAATTGGAAAAAAGGGTCTCCCAGCTTGAAAAAGAAGTTTCTGAAGGAATGGCAGATAAATTCGTGGATTTCAGGGCGCAAATTATGAAAGAAGTGGAAGATTTAAGAGATCAATTAACCATTCTTTCTGCTAAAGTAGAAGATTTACAATTTAAATACGAAGAGCTGGATACAGAATACGCCAATTCTTTAAAAGAAATAATGAATCAATTAAAAGCCCTCTCTTTGAGAGTTGCCTTACTTGAAAAAAAACTTGGTATCTTCTACAGCCCCTCTTTAAATGCTACTAACAGCACTACTAATGTTCCTACGAATATTCCTATCACAGGCCTCAATGCAAATACTACTTCTGCGTCCGGTATTAATGCCACTTTCAATGCCACCAATACTATTATCAATACCCCTCTTAATGCTACTGTTAATGCCTTTGCTAATGTTACTAATGCTACTTTTAGTTCTATTAACACTACCAATGCCACTATTAACGCAACCACCAATCTTAATGCTACAAACTTTACTGCTTCAAATGAAGTAATAACTAATGCTACTATTCCAGCTAATCAAACCGTACAGGAAGAAACCAATCTTTTAAAGGCAAAGCTGGAAAAATTAAAGGAAAGCGTCCTTTATCAGAAAGGATATGCACTCTTTGAAAAGAAAAATTACGCAGCAGCATTAAAGATTTTTCAGGAATATGTTAAACAATTTCCCAGAGGAAAATGGATTGGGCAGGCTTATTTCTGGATGGGTGAATGTTATTTTAATCAGGGAGACTATGAAGATGCCATTTTAAGTTATCAAAAACTTATAGAAATGCCTGGCTGGCATCCTCAAAAGCCTCTTGCTATTTTTAGACAGGCTCAGGCCTTTAAAGCTCTGGGAGATGAAGAGGCCTATCAAATTCTTTTAAAGAAACTTATTCGTCACTATCCTTATACAAAAGAAGCGGCTGAAGCACGCAAACTCCTCAATCTGTAAAAAATTAGCTTTTTTGCATTCTGTAAGGATTGAGACTAAGCACAGGGATTGGTGAATTTTTAATTACTCCTTCTGCTACGCTTCCAAAAAGGATCCTGTCAAGACCTTTTCTCCCATGTGTGCCAATAATAATAAGATCTGCGCCTTCTTTTTTAGCCACCTCTATAATGCCTTCCACCACATCTCCCTTTTCTATAACTGTTCTTACTCTGTCATAGTCAGCAAAATGTTCTTTTACAAATTCTTCCATAGAAGCTCTTGCCCCTTCTCTCAATTTAGCTTCAAGTCCAGTAAGAGTTTTAGCATCCACATAAAGTCCTTCATAAGCAGAAAGGTCTTCAAGGATATATATAAGCACAACTTCTGCATTTAGACTTTTTGCAAAGTCTTTTGCATATCTTGCTACAAAAGGAGCAACATCTGTAAAATCTACAGGTACAGCAATTTTTTTTATTTCTATCATCTAACACCTCCCCTTATTGTTTAAAATTTTCTAATTTTTAATATAAATTTTAATAAAAAAAAATCAACCTCAGAAAAAATACATGCCAATTTCATCGCAATATCTGGATAGTTTACAATTCAAAAGGATTGGAGTAAAATATTGTGAAAAATGATTTTGCGGGAGTGGCGGAACTGGTAGACGCTGTGGACTTAGGATCCACTGGGGAATTTCCCCGTGGGGGTTCAAGTCCCCCCTCCCGCACTCTGAAATATAGATTTCATGCGGGTTTCAGAGGGCTAATTTTCCTCTGGGGACACCCTGGGGACAATTGCTGGGGGACACAAGTGTTTATGTGGGATAGATCTTAAAACTGGTTCTCAATTATACATATTTTAAAAGTTCAAAGTCTATTTTAGCCGATTGTGAGTGATTATAGGTAAAGGTAGAATGCGGGTTAGGAGTGATTTTCTTTGATGTCTCTGGAAGTTGGAAAGGGAATAATATTAGGATACTTTTCAAGCAGGAATCTTACATGTTCTGTTTTTAATCTTACCATAACGGCGTGGGGTATGTGGGTTGAAGTGCCCAAGTAAAGCCCCCAAGTAAAGCCCCCACTTGCTCGTAACTGGTCCCTGCCTTGAATAATTGCATGGCTTATCACCCTCCATCCTTCCCTTCATGTCCATAGCTTTGTTGGATGAGAGGGATTTCAAACATAGGGAAGGAATTATAGGCCATAACCTACCTTTGATGGAGGAAATTTAGCAAGTATTTTGGGCAGGAATTCTGGTTTTTGGTTGTTATTTTGTGAGTATGTATTATAATTTAATATTAAGGGCTATTGGGGCCTGTGCGACGGATCCCGGTGAACCCCGCCAGGCCCGAAAGGGAGCAACGGTAGCCGGGCTCTCCGGGTGCCACAGGTACCCCAATAGCCCGTCTTAATTAAACAGGCCAGAATGGAAGCGTGAGAGGGCTGGTGCCCTCCCCGGGCTTCAAACCCGGTGCACCCCCTATAAAGGGGTGGGTGGGTTCAATTCCCACACGCTTCCGCCAGAATCTTAAGATTATTCTAATCCTTCGTTGATTTTATCCTGCTCTTACACACTGAAATCCCAAGACTTATAAAGGAACTACTTCACCAGGAGAATTT
>Ga0256842_1003021_pt1 | contig 11555 bp, 8 predicted proteins | sample 4559240metaG_FD_185973 | JGI IMG/M metagenome (GOLD analysis project Ga0256842, IMG submission 185973) | Hydrothermal vent microbial communities from Guaymas Basin, Mexico - 4559-240 | ecosystem: Environmental > Aquatic > Marine > Hydrothermal vents | place: Mexico: Guaymas Basin | collected...
CAAATATTTTCAAATTTAAATTTGCTTCAGAAGAAAAAGTAAAAAATTTTAAATAAACTAAGGTTATAAAATGTGTTTTTAGAATTTTGAAAGAATTTTTGAAAAACCCCTTATTCCCTCCCGTGTTGCCTCATATAATTTTCTATATGAAATATCATTTGACCAGATCACTTAAATTATATACAAAATCGTTACGATTCATAGATCTATTATTTGGAATATTTAATAATGAATGTTTCGGCGATTTTACCCTATGGCTATTTTTACTTTCCTTCAATACGAGGTCATATAATTACCTCTTTCAAATACTTCCAAAATCTCTTTTTTCTTCATTTTATTCCGCCTCCTCTCCTATGCAATTTTTGTATAGATTTTTATATGAGGCAATTCGGATACTTGCAATATTATTTTCTTGTGTTATAATTTGTCCGGACATGCGTATAGGAGAGAAAAAATGAAAGATGGAATACCGCTTTATATTAAACTGCGGAACGAGCTTATAAGAAGAATAGAAGAAGGAAAATACGATTTAGACACCCTCCTTCCTTCTGAACGAAATCTAATAGATGAGTTTAAAGTTAGCAGAGAAACGGTAAGAAGAGCAGTGACAGAGCTTGAACAGCTTGGTTATGTGCATAAAAAACAAGGGGTGGGAGCATTTGTTATACGGAAATGTCCCGTGGATCCAATAGAACCTATGGCGAGTTTTACTGCGGAGCTTGAAGCAAGAGGTATAAAAGCTGGAGACAGTCTTATCAACAAAAAGATTCTAAATCACCCCCCAAAGAGAGTGATAGAGAAACTAAAAGTAGAAAAGGTTCTATACACAAGAAGAGTACGTTTTGCCAATGAACGGCCTTTTGCAGTTGAAGATTCTTATTTTCCGATTGATTTGTTTGATTGTCTGAGCAAATATAATTTCAAGGGTTCCTATTATCAGCTTATAGTGCGTAAATGTAAGATTCCGGTGACGCAGATTAATCAGAAAATTTCTTCGAGAATCTCTACAGAAGAAGAGATGAATCTTCTTTCACTAAAAAAAGAAACGCCAATGCTTTGCATCAACCGTACATGGTATAGTTATAATAGACCAATCTATTACCTTATGTTTAATGCAAGGGCTGATTTATATTCATTTAAAAGCGAGGTGAAGATTTGAAGGTAAAAAGTTTTTTGTCAAAAAGGAAAAACATTCCTTCTGAATTTATTCAAGAAGCGAAGCGTATTGTAGGAGAAAGATATGTTTCAGAAGATGAAAGAGATCTCATCTCATATAGCACGGATTATTGGCTCTATGGTGTCTATGAAACTCAGTTTGGCAAAGTCCCCGCTATTCCGTCCGCCGTAGTTTCCCCAAAAAATACCGAAGAGGTTCAAAAAATTGTAAAACTTGCAAATGAATATCAAGTGCAGATTACTCCATTTGGTGGAGGCTCGGGCGTACTTGGTGCGGCGGCTCCGTTTAATGGAAGTGTTATATTAAACACACAGCGGATGAATAAATTTATTTCTCTTGACGAAATTTCACAAGTTGCTGCATTCGAATCTGGTATTATCGGCACAAATTTAGAGAAAGAATTGAATTACAGGGGTTATTCGTTGGGTAACATTCCCCAATCTATTTCTTGCTCTACCGTTGGAGGTTGGGTTTCAACACGTGCTGCAGGGCAGTTTTCTACAAAATACGGAAAGATTGAAGATATGCTACTGGGACTTACAGCAGTATTGCCTGATGGAGAGATTCTTCACATAAAACCGGTTTCAAGAAAATCTACAGGCCCTTCTATAAAACATCTTTTTCTTGGTTCGGAAGGGACAATGGGTATTATTACGGAGGTATATCTTTCTGTGCATAAAATACCGGAAAAAGTTGTTAAGAACAGTTTTGCGGTTGATTCTGTTGAGACAGCACTCAATATGGTAAGAGAAATTGTTCAGACAGATGCAAAGCCTGCTGCGGTAAGGATTTTTGATAAGAACGAAACAGAACGTTACTTTGGTGTTGTGTCTAAGCGCAGCAAATATCAACAAGCCTTTAGCACTGCAGGCAAAATTTTGACAGGAAAAGTTTCTCCGAAAGTTTTAAATATATTAAATGAATCAAAGAATAAAACAAGTTTTGAGGGAATGGAAAAACTTGCGGGTAAAGTTGCAGTAATTTTTATTTCCGAAGGGGATAAAGATTTTGTACTTCTGGAAGATAGAGTGATTAAAAAAATTGCAAAAAAATATAATGGCATTTCTATAGGCGAAAAGCCAGTTGATATATGGCTTAATAAACGGTTTGACGTGCATCTTGGACCTACAATATTACGAAATGGAGGAATTGTAGACACAATTGAAGTAGTGTCTTTATTCAAGGATGCCCCCGCACTTTATAACGATATTATTGCATCTATGTCAAGTATAGAGGGAGCAGTGTCAGTTTCAGGCCACTATTCACACTTTTATCCTGAATCAGCCTGTTTGTATGTTACATTCGCAGGGTTTCCGAAAGATCAGTTAAAATATTACGAGGATACGTGGACAGCCGCGATGGAAGCCACTCTACGCCATAATGGTTCGATAAGTCATCATCACGGAATAGGTTTTTTGCGAAAACCATTTATGAAAAAAGAGCTTGGCATTGCAGGTGAAAAATTGATGAGAGATGTAATAAATGCAGTCGATAAAAATCATATTTTTAATCCCGGCAAACTTGTGGAGGGAAAAGATGAACAAACAGTTAAATAGATTAATAGATTGTTCAATGTGTCCAAACATGTGCAAATTCAGTTGTCCTGTTTATCTTGCAACAGGTAGTGAAACGTTTACTCCACAGAAAAAGGCACGCCTTATACTTTATCACAAGAAAAATTTATTGGAGGATGAAGACGGATTCTTTGATGCCGTATTCCAGTGTGCCCTTTGTGGAAATTGTGTTGTAAACTGCCAGTACGACGATTTTGATATAAGAGATTTTATTATAGAGGAGCGCAGTACTGCATTTAAGAAAGGATTTATATCTCCCCTTGCAAAGGATGCACTTGAGAATTTTAACAGGTTTGGCAATCCAGATGGTGAAAGAGAAACGATCGACAAGGGAAAAGGAGAGATAGGGTATTTTATCTCCTGCAGTACTTTTAAGGACAAGGACATTATTTCTGCAACTGAGAAAATTTTGAATAAAGCACAAGTAGATGTAAAGGAGTTTGGTGGTGGTGATATTTGTTGTGGTGCGCCACTCTTTTTTGCAGGAGATATGGATGGATTTAAGAAAAAAGCGGAGCAAATGGAAAAACTCATTAAAGAAAAAGGGATTAAGCGAATTATAACAAATTGCCCGACATGCATTAAAATGATGAAGAAACATTATCCGGAAGTTGGAGTAGATTTAGGTATTGATATTGTGCATACTTTAACGTTCACAAAAGAGCTTATTGATGAAGGCAGGCTATCCCTTAAAAAAGTTGAAAACAAATCCATTACATATCATGATCCATGTATTCTTGCAAAAGACCTTGATATAACAGAAACACCGAGAATAATTCTAAAAAAGATTGGATACTCTTTGCGTGAGCCAGCTTACACCGGGAAGGATGCACATTGTTGTGGCGGAAGAACAAGAATTGGCGATAAAAATACGCGTGATGCAATAAGCAATATGAGAGAAAATGAGCTTAAAGAAACAAAAGCAACAGAGTATGTTTCCGCTTGTCCTACCTGCAAAGATGTGCTTAAATCTCTTCAAATGAAGGATATTTTAGAAATTATAGGAGACGCACTTGATGAATAATAAGCTTTCTAAAGAAATTACCCATAGAATTTTGAAAGAAACTAAAGAGAAAGTAGAGGCAAAAATAATTGATAATGCCGTTTACCTAAATGGGAATGTTTCTTCATATAATAACGCACTTAAGGCTGGTTTTATTGCTGCTTCCTTTGATAAATTGAGAGGAGTTGTCTCGAATTTACATTATCCTTCGGAAAAGAAAATTGTATTTCCTGAAAAAGTTTCGGATAGACTCAATGGAATGGAGTTCGATGTAGTAATTGTCGGAGCAGGTGTAATAGGCGCAGCAATTGCAAGAGAGTTATCCAAATTTAATTTAAGCATAGCTGTATTGGAGAGACATAACGATGTTGGTATTGACCAGACTGCACATAACAATGGTATGGTTCATCCCGCATTTTTAACAAAGTACGGCACGTTAAAATGGGAGATGAATTATAAAGGAAATGCAATGTACGATAAAGTTGCTGCCGAACTTGATGTTCCGTTTAAGAGGATAGGGACACTTATTGTTGCCGAGAATTTAAAAGAAGAATTAATGCTTTTTGCACTTCATAGTTTAGTTAAGTGGCACAGGGATCCTCCACCGAAGATTTTAAATAGGGCGGAATTAGATAAAGTAGAACCGGGACTTGCGCAGCATATAAAAAAGGGACTACTTGTATGGAACACAGGTATTATATCACCATTTGAATTGACTGTTGCTTATATGGAAAACGCCATAAGAAATGGAGTAAAATTATTCCTCGGAACTTCCGTTATCGGAGTGCACACAGAAGATAGATCCGTTAAAGCAGTGGAAACGACGCAGGGCACTATTAAAACGCATTGCTTAATTAATGCCGCTGGTTTATACGCCGATAAGATTGCTGAATTTGCAGGAGATAGGTTTTTTACAATTCACCCCAGAAGAGGAGCAACGATTATTTTTGATAAAACGTACCAACCGATGAAGACAGTACTGGGCAGTTTCAGTATGCGGAAGAATAGAAACCCGCATTCAAAAGGCGGCGGCTTTATTCCTACAATTGATGGCAATCTCCAGCTTGGCCCTACTGCCCATGAAGTAGAAGATAGAGAGGATACGGCAACAACTTTTGGAGACATAAGCGAACTCTTAGATAAATTTGTGCCTATTCTTTCGCGTCTTAAACCAGGATATCCTAAAGCAAGCAAGGATAAAATTATTACATATTTTGCGGGGGCAAGGGCTGCAACGTTTAAGGAAGACTTTATTATAGAGCCATCGAAAAAAATAAAAGGTTTAATCCATGTAGCCGGCATACAATCTCCAGGTCTTGCTTCTGCACCCGCTATCGCCGAGAGGGTATATGAAATTGTGGAGGATGAATTAAGTCCTGACATAAGAGCGGATTTTAATCCTACAAGGAAAAGATCTAAACGACTTTCTGAAATGGACGAAAGTGAGATTGCCGAACTTGTCAAAGAGGATCCTCTGTATGGTCATATTATCTGCAGGTGCGAATATGTAAGTGAAAAAGAAATTGTTGATATATTACATGGTGATATTCCGGTAGAAAGTGTCGATGCGATAAAAAGAAGAACGCGTGCAGGTATGGGAAGATGTCAGGGCGGTTTTTGTTTACCAAGAGTGATGGCCATAATAGAACGGGAAAAGGGATTGAATAAGGAGCGTATTACAAAAAACGGAGAAAAATCATTTATTTTAGACGGAAAGACGAAAAAAGGGGAGAGATGAAATACTTTATTGTGATCGATGGTGGTACGCAAAACATTAAAGCATTTGTATTCGATGAAAAAGGAAATGAAATATCCAAAGAAATGCACTCCGTAACGCCATATTTTTCTGTTCAGCCTGATTTTGCCGAACAAGATGCAGAACAATATTTATCAATTGTAAAAGAAGTAACAAAAAAAGCGGTGAAAGATTCCGGTGTGTCGGAAGATGATTTTGTTGCTCTTTCTATCACAACGCATAGAAGTACTATCATCCCTGTGGATAAAAACGGTAAAGTAATTCGTCCCGCGATTACCTGGCTTGATGAAAGAAAAACTGAAGGTTTATCCCTTCCAAGCGGGTTAGGAAGACTTTTTATAAAAATAGGAGGTATGGAGAATACACTTAAAGAATATCAAAGACGATCGAAATTCAACTGGCTTCGCAAGTATGAACCCGAAAATTATAGAAAAACTTATAAATTTCTCACCGTTTCATCGTACATATTCCATGCTCTTACGGGAGAGTTCAAGGACTGTTCGTCAATGATTGTAGGACTTTTTCCTATAGACTTAAAACACCTTGCCTGGCACAAAAATCCGCTTGTTTATGAAGTCTTTGGGGTAGAAAGAAAAAAACTTCCAAACCTTGTTTCTCCTACAGATATTGCAGGGCGTGTATCAAAAACAGGGGCAAAAGAGTTTGGAGTAAAGGAAGGGCTTCCCGTTATTATTGGTGCAGGAGACAAGCAATCAGAACTGCTTGGGGCAGGTGGCATAAGTTGTGATATTGCAGAGGTAAGTTATGGCACAGCAGCAGTAATTGAGATATTTAGTAAAAAATATGTGACACATCCAAGAATGGACTTTTTTACATGGGGAAGCGCTGTACCTAACAAATGGGCTCTTGAAGGGTTCGTAGGGAGAGGATACTGGATGGTATCGTGGTTCAGAAAAGAATTTGCAAGACATGAAGAAGAACAGGCAGAAAAAATGGGCATTTCACCCGAGGATTTACTTGACAAAGAGATGAGTGAAATTCCTTCTGGTTCAGATGGATTAATTCTGCAACCTTATTGGTCTCCATTTACATTTGATCCATCCTCAAAAGGTGCAATTATAGGATTTTCTGGTAACCATACGAGAGTACATGTTTACAGGGCTATCATCGAAGGAATTGCTTATGAATTAAGGCGGCTTATGGAAATTATGCAGAAATGTTCAGGTGCAAAAGTTAAAGAATTGCGTGTTGGCGGAGGAGGATCCAAAAGCGATGAGATAATGCAGATTACTGCTGATGTGTTTAATCTTCCTGCAAGGAGAATACATACTCCACATCTTTCTGCGCTTGGTGCTGCAATAGATGCAGCAGTTGCACTGGGTATATATAAAAGTTTTGAAACAGCGACAGTAAATATGGTTAGACCTGAAGAAAAATTTATTCCTAATCCAAAAAATGTAGAAATATACAATAGATTATTTAATGAGGTATATAAAAATATTTATCCGTCGTTGAAAGGATTGTATCATAAAATAGACAATATTAAAAAGCAGTATGAAAAGAAAGGAGGATGACATGGGATTACCGGAGTTCTTTCAGTTTCATGTACCTACTAAAATTATCTTTGGTGAGGGAGTAGCTTCCGATTTTGGCGTAGAGTTGGAAGAGATGGGTGTGGAAAAGCCACTTATCGTGACGGATAAAGTAATTGAGAAATTGGGGCTTGCGGATTATGTTGTAAACGGTCTTGAGGAGAATGGTGTTGAAGTTGGTGGCATTTTTAATGAAGTTCCACAGGATTCTTCAGTAACCGTTGTAAATAGAATTGCGGAACTTTACAAAAGAAATGGTTGTGACGGTTTTATTGCCATTGGTGGAGGAAGCGTGATTGACAGTGCAAAAGGCGCAAATATTGTGGTAGGTGCAGGTGGGGATCTTATTAAGGATCATTCAGGTGCACAAACTCTTACTCATCCATTGAAACCATTAATTGCGATACCCACGACTTCCGGCACAGGAAGCGAAGTAACAACAGCTGCGGTAATTTATAATGAGGAAACACAGACAAAAATGGAGTTTATAGACAAATTTCTTCCCGCTTCACTTGCAGTGCTTGACCCGAATATGACTAAAACTCTTCCTCCCCTAATTACAGCAGCTACAGGGATGGATGCCCTTACACATGCAATTGAAGCATTTGTCGATGTAGATGCAACACCTCTTTCGGATATGTATGCAGAAGAGGCGATGCGTATTATTGTGTCTCATCTTGTCAATGCATGTGCAAACGGTGAAGATGTTGAAGAGAGGGGATGGATGATGTTAGGATCAACAATCGCAGGTGCAGCATTTTCTCATTCTGAATGTGGTGTGGTGCATGGGATTGCCCATTCTTTAGGTGGGTTACTCAAGATACCGCATGGTATTGCAAACGCAATTATACTTCCATTTGGCATGGAGTATAATCTTTCAGTGCGTGAAGAGCGTTTTTCCAAAATTGCAAATATCTTTGGTGTATATAATGAGAATCTTTCTCCTCTTGAGAATGGAAGAAGAGCAATTCAGTATATAAAATCTCTTAAAGAGAAACTTAAAGAAGTGGCGGGACTTCCAACAAAGTTAAGAGAAGTAGGTGTAGACGAAAAAGATTTCCCGGAGATCATTAAGAAAACACTTATTGACGGTACTTCTATATATAATCCAAGAGAGGAAACCGAGGAAGGTATTTTAGAAATTCTAAAAAATGCATTTTAATAAAGGAGGTTTGAAATGGCAGTATTTAATGATTCTGAAGAATTAAAAAATGTTTTAGTTGGTTTTTTCAATAAACTTGCAAGTGACGAAACAATTGCACCAAATTTTGTTAAATCAAAGCTTGTGATACGATTTAATTATAGAGAACCAGACCTTTCTCTAACACTTGATATGAGCAACGGGAAAGACCTTGTTATTACTGTAAATGATAAAGAAAAGGTACCAGAAGTTGATATGGATATGAAAGCAGATATTGCTCATAAATTCTGGCTCGGCAAGCTTAACCTTACGATGGCAATTACGAGAAGGCAGATGGTTGTACGTGGGCCTGTGCCAAAGATCCTTGTTTTTCTTCCAGCTCTGAAACCAACATATCAGATATATAAAGACTATTTGAAAGAAATAGGTCGTGAGGACCTCATAAAATAGATCATGAAGGGATATAAGGGCAAAATTATACATGTTAATTTAACAAACAGAGAGGTACATTATGTACCTCTCTCAGAAGAACTTGCTAAGAAATATATTGGCGGTTCTGGTATTGCAGCGAAGATTTTTATTGATAATTACAAGCCAGATTTAATTCCATTTTCACCTGATAATCCCTTAATATTTATGACTGGCCCTCTTGCTGGCACAAAGGTACCTTCTACTTCACGATTTACCGTATCTGCACTTTCTCCGCTTACTGGCATCTGGGGGGAGTCGAATAGCGGGGGTTATTTTGCAGCGAAATTAAAATTTGCAGGTTATGACGGCATTATTGTGACAGGAAAAAGCGATACTCCTGTGTATTTATACATTACACCAGATAGAATTGAGATAAGAAATGCATCAAATTACTGGGGTATGGATACATATAAAACGGAAGATGCGCTAAAGGAAACTCTTGGTAAAAATGTAGAAATACTCACTATAGGGCCTGCCGGAGAAAATCTCGTCCTGTATGCATCTATTGTAAACAGGAAAGGGCATCTTTCAGGAAGAACAGGGATGGGCGCTGTAATGGGAAGCAAAAATTTGAAAGCAATTGTTGTAGAAGGAGAAAGACCTGTTGAAGTAGCTGATTCAGAAAGACTTAATGAAATACTTAAAGAAATATTACCACGCTATCAGGAAAATATTACTGTTCTTGCTTTAAGGGATTCAGGTACAAACTCCTCGTTTGATCTTGGCATCCAGATGGGTGATGTACCCATAAAAAATTGGGGGCTGGGAAAATGGGATAAGGCAGAGCATTTAGGACCGTCTCTCTACAAGGAAACAATCTATAGGGAAATAGATACCTGCTATAATTGTCCCGTTGCTTGCAAGCGTATAATAGAAGTTAACGACGGGCCTTATAGTGTTGAAAAAGGCCCTGGCCCTGAATATGAAACAGTTTGTGCATTTGGTACAATGCTTCTCGTTGATGATTTAAAGTTTATTTCAAAAGTTAATGATTTTGCTAATAGAATGGGATTTGACACAATTACTGCAGGGAGCACCATCGCTTTTCTTATGGATCTTTACGATCATGGTTTTATTACGAAAGACGATATTGATGGAGTAAACCTTGAATGGGGCAATAAAGAAGCTGTGCTTGAGCTTGTGACTAAAATTCCCACAAAGGAAGGTGCGGGAGCACTTCTTGCTGAGGGAAGTGAAAAAATTGCAGAAAAACTTGGAAAAGGCAAAGAATTTCTTACGACAGTGAAAGGACTTGAAGTACCCATGCATGATCCAAGGGGCAATTTTGGACTTGCAATAGGATATGCAACTTCAGTAAGGGGCGGATGTCATGTATCTTCCCTTGTGTATCCTGTAACTGCTGGATTTGCGTATTTTCCGGAAATTCCTGAACTTGTAGACTTTGGTGATCCTTTAAGCGACGAGAGCAAGGCAGTCCTTGCAGCAAAGGCGAATGATTTTGGGATGTTCTTTCACGATTCTGCTATCTGGTGCATTCTTGGTGGTAGCGTGCTTAACGCTACAGAAATAGTAAATATTTTTAATGCTGTTACTGGTTTTGACTTTACAATAGATGATATTTTAGAGAAAGGCGAAAGGATTTGGTTTTTAAAGAGAGGTATTTCTCATCTGTTTGGAATGCGTGCAAAAGACGATAAACTACCAGCAAAGATTATTACTCCGCTTAACGAAGGGCCTACGGTAGGAGTTGCTCCCAATGCCGATAAACAACTTAAGGAATTCTATAAACTTCGCTCTATTGATTCTGAAACAGGGCTTCCAAAAAAAGAAAAGTTACTTTCACTGGGCTTAACAAAATTGAGCGATTTATTGTATAATAAAAACATTTAATGTTAGATGACGAGGAGGTAGCACAATTGAAAGCAGATGTAACAGTAATTGGGGGAGGTCCTGGAGGACTTGTTTCTGCTCTTTTTGCAAAAAGAAACGGTGCAAAAAAAGTGTTAATACTTGAGAGAGAAGATGAGTTGGGTGGAATATTAAAACAATGTGTTCATAATGGTTTTGGTCTCGAACTATTTAAAAAAGATCTTACAGGCCCGGAATATGCAGAGCGGCTGATAGATGATATCAATAAAGAGGGCATTGATTATATGCTTGACACTATGGCAATTCACCTTTCAAATGACCACACAATTACTGCCGTAAATTCTAAGTACGGAATATTTAATATAGAATCCAAAAGCATTGTTCTTGCAATGGGATGCCGCGAGCGCGCCAGAGGCAACATTATCATTCCCGGCACCCGTCCCGCAGGAGTATATACTGCTGGCGTGGCGCAGCGATTTATTAATATTGAGGGATATTTGCCAGGGAAGGAAGTAGTTATTCTTGGATCAGGGGACATAGGACTCATTATGGCAAGGCGACTTACACTTGAAGGGGCAAAAGTAAAAGGGGTGTATGAGATTATGGATCACCCCGGTGGCCTTAAAAGAAATATTGTCCAATGTCTCAACGATTTTGATATCCCGCTTTACCTTTCGCATACTGTAATAGAGATAAAAGGAAAGGACAGAGTTACCGGTGTTGTTGTTGCAAAGGTAGACGACAAGATGCAGCCGATAGAGGGAACAGAAGAATTTATTAAATGCGATACACTGCTTTTATCAGTAGGGCTTATACCGGAGAACGAACTTTCAAAAGAGGCGAACATTAAAATCAACGATATAACAAAGGGCCCTATCTGCGATGAAACAATGCAAACGAATATAGACGGAATTTTCTCCTGTGGCAATGTTTCCGCGGTGTTCGACCTTGCAGATTACGTTGCGGAAACCGGGAAAATAGCGGGAAAATCGGCTGCACTTTTTGCATCCGGAAATTTACGTAGAAGAAGGGACATCAATTTAATTCCCG
>Ga0256842_1003022_pt1 | contig 11550 bp, 8 predicted proteins | sample 4559240metaG_FD_185973 | JGI IMG/M metagenome (GOLD analysis project Ga0256842, IMG submission 185973) | Hydrothermal vent microbial communities from Guaymas Basin, Mexico - 4559-240 | ecosystem: Environmental > Aquatic > Marine > Hydrothermal vents | place: Mexico: Guaymas Basin | collected...
GGCGCTTGCCCCGCCGACTTGCTGCAACAACTGGAACAGTTGCGCCGTTTCGATATCGACGGCGATCTGCGCGCCGCCATGCGTGCCTGGCACCAGATCCAGCACCACGACGGCCCCACGCCCCTGTGCGCCACCATGGTGGCCGACGATCCCGACCAGCTGCGCCAGCAGATCGACTTTCTGACCGCTCACCTGAGCAATGACGCCCACCGCCGTCTCGATGGCAGCGGCGGCCCGGCAATCCCCTCATGTGCGCGTGAACGCGTCTTCTACGCCGCGCAACCGTTGGGAAGGGATGCAAAAATCGCTTTTGTCTACCCCGGCAGCGGCAACCACTTTATCGGCATGGGGATGGAACTATCACGCCAGTGGCCGCAAATATTCGAGCGTCAGCACCACGACAATCAGCGCCTTAAAGATCAATACCAGGCTGATAAATTCTGGGGCGATTACTCCATAGAGCAGATTGAAACCGATCACAATGCCATGATCATCGCCCATGTGGCCATGTGTACCGCCCTCAGCGACGCCGTGCGCCAGATGGGCATCGAGCCGGACATGGCCATCGGCTACAGTCTGGGCGAATCATCCAGCCTGTTCTCCCTTGGCGTATGGCAGCAGCGCGACGCCATGCTGGAACGGATTGAGCAATCGACCCTGTTCACCAGTGATCTGGCCGGTGAGTGTACGGCAGCGCGCACTTTGTGGCAGCTACCTGCTGACGAGCCGGTGGATTGGTGTCTGGGCATTGTGCCGCGCCCGGCGGCGCAGGTTCACAAGGCACTCGACGGGCTGGAACGCGCCTACCTGCTCATCATCAACACCACCAGCGAGTGCATCATCGGCGGGCAACGCCGTCAGGTGGAACAAGCAGTAACCCGCCTCGACTGTCCGTTTGTGGAACTGCACGGCGTCACCACCGTTCACTGCCCGGTGCCGACGGTGGTACGAGACGCCTACCGCACCCTGCATCTGTTCCCCACCACCGCGCCAGCCGGAATAGATTTTTACAGTTGCGCCAGCGGCGAACGCTACCACCCCACCAGCGCCGCCTGCGCCGACGCTATCCTCAACCAGGCGCTGCACACCATCGACTTTACCCGGGTGGTAAACAACGCCAGCGCTGCCGGAGCGCAGGTATTTATCGAAACCGGCACCGGCAACTCGTGCAGCCGTATGTTGCAGCAGATTCTGGCTGGACGCGACTGCGTTATCAGCCCCACCTGTATGGCCCAGCACAGCCCTCTGCACACGTTTACCCGCCTGGCCGCCCGCCTGCTGGCCGAGTGTCTGCCCTGCGATATCACCATGCTGCTCGATCCGCAGCAGCCGCCGCTTGACACCGGCAGCAGCGATAAAACGCAGATTGTTCTACACAACGGCGGCAGCGCTTTTACCATTGCGCCACCGCCCCGGGTAACGCGCGATTCCTTCAGCGTCTACGAAGCGACAGAGCCAGCACCGCCTGCCGCTACCGCTAAAGAGCGTCCCCCCGCCGACATCGCCAATCCCCTGCTGGCCGCCATCGACGCCACCATGACCAGCCAGAATCAGGCTCACGGAGTCTTTCTCGACATCAACGCCACCATCACGGCGCTGATGCAGCACAACCTGCACCTGCAACAGCAACTGCGCGCCCGTCTCGGTGACAACATCCCGACGCCGCCAACCACTGCCACGGCGCCGCAGCCTGCACCACCGGTTACGGCGGCAATACCACAACCGCCTGCGCCACAGGTGGCCTTTACCCGCGAGCAGTGCATGGAGTTCGCCGTCGGCTCCATTGCCAAAATGCTTGGCGAACGCTTTGCCCCGGTGGACAGCCACCCCAGCCGGGTACGCCTGCCCGATGAACCGCTGATGCTGGTGGATCGCATCATCACCGTGGAAGGGGAAGCGTGCTCCATGACCAGCGGCCGCGTTGTCACCGAACACGACGTAACCGCCGGACGCTGGTACCTGGACGGCGGCCGCATTCCCACCTGCATCGCCGTTGAGGCCGGTCAGGCCGACCTGTTTCTGTCCGGCTATCTCGGCATCGATTTTCACACCAAAGGGCTGGCGGTATATCGTCTTCTCGACGCGGTAGTGGAGTTTCACGACGAACTGCCACAAGTGGGCAGCGTCATCCGTTACGATATCCGCATTGAGCATTTCTTCCGCCAGGGGGATACCTGGCTGTTCCGCTTCCGCTTTGACAGCAGCGTAGACGGCAAACCGCTGCTCACCATGCGCAACGGCTGCGCCGGTTTCTTCAGCGCCGCCGAACTGGACGCCGGTCAGGGGATTGTCCACACCAGATTCGATGTGATGGAACAACCGGGCAAACTCAGTGACGACTGGGTGGAACTGGTGCCCATGACCGAGGAGAGCTACAGCGAGGCCCAAATTGCCGCTTTGCGCAATGGCAACCTGGTCGCCTGTTTCGGCGCCGCCTTCAGCAATCTCAACCTGCCCGCCGCCTACACCCTGCCGGGCGGACATCTGGAACTGGTGGATCGCGTTACCGCCGTGCGCCCCGGCGGCGGTCGCTTCGGTCTGGGGCAGATTGAAGCGCAGATGGATATCCATCCAGACGACTGGTTCCTCACCTGCCACTTCTGCGACGACAACGTAATGCCCGGCACCCTGATGTACGAATGCTGCCTGCACACCCTGCGTATCTACCTGATGCGCATGGGCTGGGTGAGCGCCCCCGGCGAGGCGGCGTGGCAACCATTGCCGGGGATAAAAAGTCAGCTCAAATGTCGCGGACAGGTAACGGAAAACACCCGCACGGTAACCTATCTGGTCACCATCAAGGAGATGGGCTACCGTCCGCAGCCCTACGCCATAGTCGACGCGCTAATGTATGCCGACGGCAAACCCATTGTGGAAATCATCGATATGTCGGTGCAGATAAGCGGCCTGACGCGGGAAAAGCTACTGCAACGCTGGCGGAAACAGACGCCGACGACGGCGGTGAAAAAAGCGCCCGTCTACGATTACGCCAGTATCCTTGCCTATTCCAGCGGCAAGCCGTCCGAGGCCTTTGGCGAACCGTACCGTATTTTTGACAGCGAGCGCCGCATCGCCCGTCTGCCGCGACCGCCGTTCCAGTTTCTCGACCGTATCACCGCGGTCAACGCCGAGGCGTGGAAGATGGTGGCCGGCGGTACCATCGAAGGGCAGTATGATATCCCCGCCGACGCCTGGTACTTTGCCGCCGGTCGCCAGCAGCAGATGCCCTTCGCCGTGCTGCTGGAGATCGCCCTGCAACCGTGCGGCTGGATGGCCGCCTACGTCGGCAGCGCCCTCACCAGCGCCATCGATCTGAGTTTCCGCAATCTGGACGGCAACGCCGTGCAACTGCGCCCGGTCACCGCCGCCAGCGGCACCCTCACCACCACCGTCAAGCTCACGCGGGTATCCAGCAGCGGCGGCATGATCATTCAAAGTTACGATTTCTGCGTGCGCGACGCCCACGGCGATGTTTACCGCGGCGACACGGTATTCGGCTTTTTCAGTGCCGAAGCCCTGGCCAATCAGGTGGGCATCCGCGATGCAGCACTGTATAAGCCCGACAGCGAGGAACTGGCGCGCGCCACCAGCGCCGAATATCCGCGCCAGGCGCCGTTTCCCGCCGACAAGCTGCGCATGATCGACCACATCGACATCTGGATAGCCGATGGCGGCAGCGCCGGGCTTGGCTATATCCGCGCCAGCAAGGTTGTCGATCCCGATGAGTGGTTTTTTCATGCCCATTTTTACCAGGACCCGGTCTGTCCCGGCTCTTTGGGGCTGGAATCGTTTATGCAACTGCTCAAATACATGGCGCTGCAGCGCTGGAATTTGAAAAGCGACTGCCAGTTTGCGCCGATAACCCGCAACCATGAGCACCACTGGATGTATCGCGGTCAGATTATCCCCACCAACAGCAGCGTCAGCGTAGAGGCCGTCGTCAGCGCTGTGGACGATGAAAACCTCACCCTCTATGCCGATGGTTACCTGAGTGTCGACGGCAAGGTGATCTACCAGATGAAGGATTTCGCCATCACTGCCGAGCGCACATAGAGGCACAATCTTTGATTGATTATTTGATGATAATTTCCGGCGGCAATGTTATTATCACCGCCGATTGGTACCTAACTTGACAAGGAGGTAAACACAATGTATCGCATGCTTATCATGGTTGCTATTGGACTGGTACTGGTTACCACCAGCGCCTGTAACCGCAACGACTGTCTGAAACCTGGCGCAACTGCCGCAGATAGTGAGTCCCCTACCCAATTACAGGAGCAGCAACCAGCCACTCAAACTGAAGTGCAACGGGCAGAAACAACAACTGCTGTCCCGGCTACAGGTCAGCAACAAATCGAGTCGGCAAATTATACTACCCATATTCTTTACGTGGCACTGCCGGCCAGATACGGTACTGTAGTTATACCCCACGCTCTACATGCCAACATGCTCAGCTGCAATGCTTGCCACGGAGACACAGTACCAGGCAAAATAAACCTCAACTCACGCGCATATCACAGCATGTGCCGCACATGTCACAAAGCGATGCAGGCCGGACCCACCCGCTGCCGCGGCTGCCATACCCGCAACAAGTAATCCGACACAACAAAAAACCCGGCACACATCCAATGTGCCGGGTTTTAGCATTTGTGATAATTGTTGGAATTATTTTTTTCGGCGAGCTACATCCGCTTACCACGGATGAAATGGCGATTTTTCTTTCTGTTTCCCCTGCCTGCATTGCGCGGCTTACGGCTCAAACGCCAACGGCCAAGCGCCGGAAAAAGCCTGGTCAGTTCATCCCAGTAAAAAACCACGACAAACACAGCGATAAAAGGCAGATACATGTACCAGTGCAGCGGTGTAAGAGCGGAGATAAAATAGATAACCACTATTGCGCCGATGGCGATGACGGTGTAATAGATTTTCATACCGTTTCCTCACATTAAATAGCAGACGAACAAAATAACACCCAGATGATGGCGCGAGTCTAGCTGAACAGCGTAACCATTGTCAATTAACGGGGCACCCATGATCAACCTGGACAAAAATGAACAGCATTATATCGAGCTGGCACAACGCATCAATCTCGACGAGATCGACTACGATATTATCATGGCCGCCCAGACACGTCATACCTACCGGGTACTGACCGTCGCCGGAGCCATAGTAATTGTGGCGCTGGTCTTTTTTATCGCCGAGTTCATCCCCGGCATCAAAAGTGTCGGCACCGGTATGATCTGCACGCTTTTTTTTATCGCCCTGGTGTTGATATTCCACGCTCTGCGTTATCAGAAAGAGATGGAAACCAGAGTAACCTACGAAATACTGCAAAAAATTCAAGCCATTGAAGGACAAAGCGGTTTTTTGTGGCGTCTTAATAACATCATCAACGCCTACTGTCAGGAGCGTTTCGGCGCCCTGCCCAACGGCGTACAGCAGTTACAAACCTCATCCCAGGCCGGCGGCATCGAAGTAAGCGAAATCAAACTGTACAAGCAGATTCTTCAGGAATCCCTGCGCTGGTACGAGCAGAACCGCCCCGAGGAAGAAAGCGGATAGACAGCGCCGCGGTTATCCAGCGGATAAAGCGCTGTCGTCCCAGCCCATCTCGCGGATGCGCCGTTTTATCTCCTCGGCGGCGAGGACGGTATCACCGCAACCCATCACCTCCATGCCCGGATGAGCGATATCCAGCGGCTGCCACGTCGGTGCCTGCTGCGGTTTCTGCACCGCTGCCGGGATACTGTGACCTTCCAGCAGGTGGTAAATGTCGTTCATGTCAACCTCCACCCCGACAATGCGACAACCAGCGGCGGCGGCAATGTAGATGAGCTGGCGGCTCTGCACCTGTTCCGGCGGATAGCCCCACTCCCAGAATACCGTTACCGGCCAGTAGCGCCGCGTCTGCTCACCGTTGTACTCCAGCGGTGTAACAAAACACATCACCAGACTGGCTTCGTAGACACTCTCATCCAGTTCGATACCACGCGGCCTGGTTACCACCAGGCACACATCGTTGGTCTCTTCCAGACGGGTGTTTATAAAAGTAAAGGCCTCAGCCATGTTGTTGTGAAAGCTCAAGCACGGAAACATGGGGACGTCGCGGCCATACAGCCATTGTTCCTGCACACCGAACTGCTGTGTCGCCACCTGCACCCGCTCGGCATCCGCGTCAGGAAAGATCCCGGCATCCAACTCGGCAAGAGCGAGAAACTCCGCCCAGCGCCGCTGGTTAAGCGGCCTAACAGCTTCCTGCTGCTCCTCCTCCGCCACTGTGGCGGTGGCAACTTTGTCATCATCCTTGCTGAACCAGATACTGTAAACAACACTCACGACAATGGCGCCAAAACACAAAATAAGCGAGCCCCACAAAAAGTAGACCATAAACTGCATCGTTTCCGCTCCCTGCGCATAGCACGCATTCAATATAATCAATAAGTTAAATAAGATGCCACTCCACACGGCAGTTAGAAGTGAACGTAGCAAATAGCAACGTAAACAGCAATGGTTTTCGGGTAATTTCCTTGCACCAGGGCGCTATTTCTGCCACTATGCTGCGCGTCTGAACGGTTTACAGGCACTGGATAGCAGTCGCCGGATGCTGACTGGCGGATATTTATTGTATGACCTAACGCACGGGAGCGAAACGATGCTGGTAAACAAGGATCAGAAAGCGGTATTTATGTTGGCGCTGCTGGTGCTGCGCCAGAACAACCTGGTAGTTGACACTCTGCTCAGCGGTGCCGATATTCATCATCCCAAAACCGGGCGCCCCACTATGCTCGACTGGGCAGTGGATTATATCCGCTGTCTACCGGAAAATCGCGCCGACCGCGACCTGTTGCGCTATCTACACCTTGACCCTGCTCATCAGTGGACGCCGCAGCAAGCCAAACGTGCGTCGCTGTGCTACAAGGCGTTCTACCGCTGTCTGGATGAAAAGCGCTTGTACGCCAAAGGAGTAAACTGGCTCAATTCCGGCGGGCGCAAACTGTTGCAGGACGACCTGCGCGATAAACTTTCAACCCTGTCCATCGTTACTGAATAGAATAATTTTATCAATGCGTTACAACAATGTCTTTATAAATTCCATTAACTATGAACTGGCGCCGGTGGTGGTGAGTTCAGCACAGCTTGAGCAGCAGTTGCAGCCACTGTACCAGGCGCTGCACATCGCCGCTGGACAGTTGCAGGCTCTCACCGGCATCAGCGAACGGCGCTGGTGGCAACCGGGCACACCGCTCTCGCAGGGAGCAGCGGCAGCAGGGCGCAAGGCGCTGCAGCTAAGTGGCATTCCGGCGCAGCAGATCGGCGCCATCGTCTATACCGGCGTATGCCGCGAACTGTTTGAACCGGCCACCGCCTGCCGCGTGGCCCACGAACTGGGTATCGGCGGCGAAGCTCTGATATACGATATAAGCAACGCCTGCCTTGGTGTGCTCAACGGCATTCTCGATATTGCCAACCGCATTGAGCTGGGACAGATACGCGCCGGCATGGTAGTGGCGTGCGAAAGCGCGCGCGAGCTGAATGAAACTACCATCCGCCGCATGCTGAAACATAAGGAGATGGCTTACTTTATCCGCAACATCGCCACCCTCACCGGCGGCAGCGGCGCTGTGGCGGTGGTGCTGAGCGACAACTCGTTTGACAGCCCCGCCGCACACCGGTTGCTCGGCGGGGTGGCCATGGCGGCACCGGAGCATCACCAGCTATGCCGCTGGGGCGTTGAGGAATGCGGGCGCGACCAGTTGCGTCAGTTCATGAACACCGACGCCGTGGCGGTAATGAACAACGGCGTCGCCCTTGGGCGGCGCACCTGGGAACGTTTTTGCGCCGAGCTGAACTGGAGCAGCGCCACGGTAAACCGGGTGGTGTGTCATCAGGTGGGCAGCGCCCATCAACAGGCGATCCTGAAAGAACTGGCCATCGATCCGGCCAAGGATTTCACCACCTATCAGTTTCTCGGCAATATCGGCACGGTATCTCTGCCCATCACCGCCGCCATCGCTGCCGAGCGACGGGTTATAAATACCGGCGACAAAGTGGCCATGCTGGGAATCGGCAGCGGCCTTAACTGCATGATGCTGGGAGTCGAATGGTGAACAGACTGCTGCCGTACACAAACCATTTTCTGAAATTGAAAAACGGCATCCGCTATCATTATCTCGATGAGGGGGAAGGCGCGCCGGTGGTAATGCTGCATGGCAACCCGAGCTGGTGCTACTACTACCGCAATCTGGTGGAGCGGCTGCGCGGCAGCCACAGGGTTATTGTGCCTGATCATATCGGCTGCGGCCTGTCGGACAAACCGGGCGACGACAGCTACGACTACACGCTCAGCTCACGCGTTGCCGACCTGGAACAACTGCTGGAGCACCTGGACATCGACCGCGACATCACCCTGGTGGTACACGACTGGGGCGGCATGATCGGCATGGCCTACGCCACCCGCTATCCACAGCGCATCGCCAAACTGGTGGTGCTCAACACCAGCGCCTTCCATCTGCCTGCCAGCAAACCACTGCCCCTGCCGCTTAAAATTTGCCGTGACAGCGCCGTAGGCAGTTTTCTGGTGCGCGCTCTCAACGCCTTTGCCGTGGCGGCGGCTTTTGTCGGCTGCAAACGCCATCCCATGCCGCGGGCGCTGCGTTGTGCCTACACCGCTCCATACAACAACTGGAAAAACCGCATCGCCACTCTTCGCTTTGTCCAGGATATTCCCCTGGCTCCCGGCGACAAAGCCTGGGACGAAGTAACCCGGGTGGAGGATAATCTGCACCAGTTGCGCCACAAGCCGCTACTCATCTGCTGGGGCGAGCGCGACTTTGTGTTTGACCACCACTTTTTAGCCCTGTGGCAGAGTCAGTTTCCGTCGGCGCAGATACACCGCTGCGCCGACGCCGGGCACTACGTACTGGAGGACGCCGCCAGCGAAATTATCCCGCGCATCTGCGCCTTTATCACCGCCGATACCACAGTATGAACACCACCGACCACAATATAGCCAGCCACCTGGTACGCCGCGCCGCCGAACGCCCTTACGCAGCGGCGGTAATCTACCCCCACGGTCACGACAGCCAGCGCCGCGTCAGCTACACCCATCTCACCTATCGGCAACTGGACAGCTACAGCAACCGCATCGCCGCCGCGCTTGACAACGCCGGAGTCGAGCCGGGGCAGCGCTGTGCCGTTATGGTAACAGTAAGTCTCGATTTTTTCGCCATCACCTTCGCCCTGTTCAAACTGGGGGCGGTGCCGGTACTCATCGACCCCGGCATGGGGATAAAAAATATCAAAACCTGCCTGGCCGAGGCACAACCGCAGGTGTTTATCGGCGTGACCAAAGCACATCTGGCACGGCTGATTATGGGCTGGGGCAAAGATTCAATCCGCCTCAACATCACCACCGCGGCAGCCTTCTGGCGCGATTGCGTCAGCTTGCGGACACTGTGCAGCAAAGTAGGCGACAGTTGGACCTGCCATCAGCCCGGCAGCGACGACATCGCCGCCATTTTGTTTACCAGCGGCAGTACCGGCGTGCCCAAGGGGGCAGTGTACAGCTACGCCAATTTCAACGCCCAGATAGACGCCCTGCGCCGCCTCTACGCCATCGAGCCGGGTGAAATAGACTTATGCACTTTTCCGCTGTTTGCCCTGTTTGCCCCGGCCCTGGGGATGACCGCCGTCATTCCCGACATGGACGCCACCCGTCCGGCACGGGTCAATCCGCAGCATATCTTTACCGCCATTGATGACTTTGGCGTCACCAATATGTTCGGTTCTCCGGCACTGCTGCGTCGCGTGGCCGCCGCCGGAACGAAACAACAGCGCCGCCTACCGACTCTCAAGCGAGTAATCTCCGCCGGTGCACCGGTAAGCGCCGATATTCTGGAACAATTTTCCGCCATGCTGGACGACGACAGCGCCATCCACACCCCCTACGGCGCCACCGAGGCGCTGCCGGTATGCTCTGTAGACAGCACCACAATCCTCACCACCACCCGCCACCGCACCGAAAACGGCGCCGGCGTATATGTGGGCAAACCGGTGGACAGCATCGAGCTGCATATCATCTCCATTTGCGACAGCGCCATAGCCCACTGGGACGATGGCCTGTGCGTAGCCGACGGCACCATCGGCGAGATATGCGTGCGCGGCCCTCAGGTAACCGCCGCCTACTTCAACCGCCCCGAATCCACCGCGCTGGGCAAAATCGCCTGCGCCGACGGCGGCTTTATACACCGCATGGGCGATGTCGGCTACCGCGACAAAGACGGCGGTATCTGGTTCTGCGGCCGCAAAAGCCATCGGGTACAAACAGTTGAAGGCACCATGTTCACTATTCCGTGCGAAGCGGTATTCAACACCCACGCCGCAGTCTACCGCACCGCCCTGGTGGGCATCGGTAGTGCCCCGAAGCAGACACCGGTACTGTGCGTAGAACTGCACCACTACGGCAACCGCCGCCAGCGCGCCAAAGTAGAGCGGGAGCTGCGCACTATCGCCGCCCGTTTTGAACACACCAGATCAATACAGCATATTCTTTTTCACCGTTGTTTTCCGGTGGATATCCGCCACAACGCCAAGATATTCCGGGAGAAACTGGCACTATGGGCACAGAAAAAACTTGGGTAAATGCACTGGTAACCGGCGGCGGCGGTTTTCTCGGCAGCGCCATTGTACGCCACCTGCATCGCCACGGCAGCCGCGTAACCACCCTCAACCGCCGTCATTATCCCCACCTTGACCACCTCGACGTCAACCAGTTCAGCGGCGATATCGCCGACTACGCCGCCGTAAAAGCCGCAGCCAAAAGCTGCGACATAATTTTCCACGTCGCCGCCAAGGCGGGCATCTGGGGCGACTACGCCGACTACCGGCGCTGCAATGTTGTCGGCACGCAAAATGTCATCAAAGCCTGCCGCGAGCTGGGCATCACCCGCCTGGTCTATACCAGTTCTCCCAGTGTCGTTTTTGCCGGTGACGACATCGAAGGCGGCGACGAGTCCCTGCCCTACCCGCGCCACTACGAGACCGCCTACCCGGCCACCAAGGCTGAAGCGGAACGGCTGGTTATCGCCGCCAACGACGCCACTTTGCATACGGTATCTCTGCGTCCGCACCTCATCTGGGGGCCGGGAGACAATCATCTGGTGCCCCGCATCATCGCCAAAGGTAAAGCGGGTAAACTGCGTCGCATCGGCAGCGCCAACAAACTGGTGGATTGTGTTTATGTGGATAACGCCGCCGCCGCCCATGTGCTGGCGGCACAACAGCTGGATAACGGCAAGGTGGCGGGTAAATGCTACTTTATTTCCCAAGACGAGCCGCGACCACTGTGGGACATCGTCAACGACATTCTCGCCTGTGCCGATATCGCTCCAGTGGAAAAAAAAGTACCGTTTTCAGTCGCCTACACCGCCGGATTTATTCTGGAACAGGCGTACCGTCTACTGGGCAAAAACAGCGAACCGCCCATGACCAGATTTCTGGCCCGCGAGTTGGCCACCGCCCACTGGTTTAATATTACTGCCGCCCGCCGCG
>Ga0256842_1003023_pt1 | contig 11548 bp, 12 predicted proteins | sample 4559240metaG_FD_185973 | JGI IMG/M metagenome (GOLD analysis project Ga0256842, IMG submission 185973) | Hydrothermal vent microbial communities from Guaymas Basin, Mexico - 4559-240 | ecosystem: Environmental > Aquatic > Marine > Hydrothermal vents | place: Mexico: Guaymas Basin | collected...
AGCAAGAAATTCACGACACTGACCAAAGCCTTTATCTTTTGAGTAAATTTTAGTGATATTTTCTAATTTTGTAGCCTTTGTCGCAAATGACATATGGATAGGCATATATAACTCAGCTACGATTTTCACAGAAGATTTAGCTAATAAATCAAGAGTTTCACCAACAATCCCATCACGAGAATTTTCAATAGGAACTACACCAAATTTAGCACGTTTAGACTCTAGCGTTTTAAAAACAGTATGAATAGAGCTAAGTGAAAGGTAATCACTCATAGCACCAAAACGACTCTCCGCCGCTTGATGAGTAAAACTTCCCTCAGGCCCTAAAAATGCTACACGTTCTGGAAGTTCTAAGTTTCTACTTACTGCAAATATTTCTAAAAATATAGCTTCAATAGCAGCACCATTTAAAAGCCCATTTGCATCTTCAGATATCTTTATAAGTCTATCAATTATAGCTTTCTCACGTTCAGGTCTATAAATAGCTCCACCTGTATCGTTTTTAATCTCACCAACTCTCTTAACAACTTTCATTCTTTTGTTAAGAAGTTCTAAGATATCATTATCAATATTATCTATCACGACTCGGCAATCATCTAATGTTTTCATAAACTCTCCAATATTTCTTGCATATCTGCATAAGTATAATCTGGTCTAAGACTCTCTTGCAAGAAAGGAACTATCTCATCTTCAGTTTTGTACTTACCACTTGTTACAAATATAGTCTTCATACCCAACTCTTTTGCGCCACCAAGGTCACCTTTAACATCATCACTAATCATAATAACATCACTAAATTCACCTTCAGCCCCTTGTTTATGAAGTAGTTCTAAGGCCTTTGCATAAAAAGCATCACTAGGCTTTCCAACTACATCATACTTAACAGATGTAGCAAACTCTAAAAGTTTTAAAATTGCTCCCACACCGGGGTATCGTTTGTTATCTTTTGCATAAATAGATGTTTCATGCATCCCAACAAGTTTTGCCCCTGAAAGTAAAAAGTCTATCATATGGGCATACTCTTCAGAATTAAAATCTTCTTTTATTGCTATTAATACAGTTTTTGGATTCTTGTATTCAAGCGAATAACCCATACTTACAAGAGTAGTTATAAATTCTTCTGCCCCATAAGCTGCTACACCATCTTTTTCCAAATGTGACTCCAAAATCATCATTGGATCAAGGTAATTATCAAATTTAAAATCAAATCCTAAAGATTGTAAATACTGGTAAAACTTTAAAGAATCTTTTTTAGTATTGTTTGTTACAACCATGTAGGGTATCTCTTTTTCATTTAGTCTCTGAATAAACTCTATACTTCCGCGTATTGGTGTTTTATCTAAGTCCGAAATTAAAGTCCCTTGAACATCTATGAAATACAAAGCTTCTCTTTACTTCTCTAAGTGCTTAAGCTCTAAAGCTATTAAGTCTTCAAAACTTTCTCTATCACGAATTATACGAGACTCACCATTTTTTATAGCAACTTCAGCACTGCGTCCTCTAGTGTTATAGTTACTTCCCATTCCAAAACCATAAGCTCCAGCTGAGTGAACTACTACCAAATCGTTATGTGCCAAATCAGGAAGTGGATAATCTTTTGCAAAAAAGTCACCACTTTCACAAACTGGACCTACGATATCTGCTGGAGTTGTCTCCGTAGTACTATCAGTTATAGCTTCTATCTTGTGATAAGCACCATATAGAGCTGGACGAAGTAAATCATTCATAGCACCATCAATAACAACAAATCTTTTTGCACCATTTTTTTTCTCATATAAAACTTTAGATACAAAATAACCTGCATTGGCAGTTAAAAATCTTCCAGGTTCACAAATTATTGTTAAATCAAGACCCTTTAAAGTCCCTAAAACTGCTTGTGCATAATCATAAGGTTTGATAGTTACTTCATCATCATAAACTATCCCTAAGCCACCACCAATATCAAAAAACTTAAGTTCAATTTTGATATTTGAAAGTGAACGAACTAAGTCAGCAACTATCTCTGCTGATTCATATATGGGCTTAAGTTCTGTAAGTTGACTTCCTATGTGAAAATGGATTCCAACAGGATCTAAATTTTCAGAATTATTTGCTTTGATATACATACGCTTAGCAGAGTCTAAATCAACTCCAAATTTGTTATCATGTAGACCTGTTGATATATACGGATGAGTTTTAGGATCGATGTTTGGATTTACTCTTATGCTTATTCTACTTTTAGTATTTAGCTCTTTTGCAATTAATTCTACCCGACCAAGTTCTGCTTCACTTTCAACATTTATGTAAAGGATATCTTTCTCAATTGCTTCACGAATCTCATCGTCACTTTTTCCAACACCTGAAAAGATAATCTTATATGCTGGAATACCAGCTAAAAATGCACGACGAACTTCACCAATAGATACGCAGTCTGCTCCGCTTCCAAGTGTTGAAAAATGTTTAACTACAGAAAGGTTTGAGTTGGCTTTTATAGCATAGGCAAGGATAGACTTTCTACCTTTAAATGCTTCTTTTAACTCTTCATACTGAGCAGTCATATAATCTAAATCGTAAACATAAAGTGGCGTTTTATATTTACTTGCTAATTCTTTAAAATTTATCATGATAGTCCAAAATATTTTTTATTTATTTTAGCTAAAAAGTGCTTATAATTTTGTTATAAAAGTATCTCTATTTACTTATGATGATAAGCGATACTTTCTCCACTGCCTTATAGCAATTATAAATATAATAAATACGGGTAAAACTATTCCAACTTCACTTGGAATAGTTTTATTTTTTGATAGTTCTCCAAGCATGAAAAGAAAAGTCCAAACCATCAAAGAAGCTAAAATTGCACCAAAAGAGAACAGTGTAACATTTAAAAATCTAGCAGATATTGGTACAAAGAAGAAGATGATAACTATCAAGCAAGGTACGTAAAATGGATATATAAATATCCTATAAAGTGCTGATTTTATTACATCAGTATTAATATTTTGATCACTTAAAAGTAAGTAGGCATCAATAGCATCTCTGATTGTAAAATTCACCTTTCCCTCATAAACTTGATCTAACATCTTGGGACGAAAGCCTTGTAAAATTTTTAAATCTTTTTCATCTAAAACTTTTATTCCTAATGAGTCAAAGTTTATATTTTTAGGTTTTACAATAACGCTTGCTTTAGGAATAAACCAAGCGTCATCTCTATACGTCGCATTTTTTGCAACTAGAACCTCTTTTAAAGAATTATTTTTAATAGTAAAAACTCTAATATCTTCTGCTTTTTTTTGAAGAGGAAGCATCTTAGAGATATAGATAAACTTATCTTTATATGTAAAAAAAAGATCTCGAGTAGGACTTAAATACTGTGCATTTTTACGAATATTTTGTGAAAATTCATCCGCACGAGAAAAATGTGGAATCCAATGCAGGGATATAAAAAGCATAGTTATAAGAGTAGAGACTATAACAAATGGCTTTAAAATATCAACTTTTGAATAACCCAAAGAGTAAAATGAAACTAAAGCATTTGTACGGATTAGTAATATTTTAGTTGAAATCATAGCAAAAACCAAAGAGAGTGGCAGTAACAAATCTACCGCATAAAAGCTTTTATAAACCAAATAAATCAGAAGCAAATTGGCTGATTCTAGTTTGTTTGCAGTACCCATATAGTCAAAGCCAACAGTAAAGATTACAAGCGCAATAAGAATAATAAAAAAGTACTTTAAATAATGAAACGATACATACTTGAATGCTAACATAGTGTTATTTTACCTGAAGTTTTTTAATTGTGTATTTAGAACTAACATCTTCAAGAGAATTTTCTAATAATTCTTCAACTGCTCTACATGTAGAGCTTATCCAATCATCTAAATATATTTGTTCTTCATCAGAAAATCTACCAAGAACATACGAGCTAACTTCTCCCTTATGTTCTGGTTTTCCTATACCCATACGAACGCGTACATAATCTTTTGAGATTCTTTCATCGGTAGAGCGTAGTCCATTATGACCACCATGACCACCACCATATTTAAAACGAAGTGAACCAAAGGGTAAATCTAAATCATCATGTATTACAACAACTTTTTCTATCTTATAAAATTTTTTTACAAGAACAATAGAATCACCAGATAGATTCATAAAAGTAAGTGGTTTTAATAAAAAATGATTTTGAAATTTGAAAAGTTCACCGTTAAAAGATGAAGATGAAAGTTTTTGAGCATTTTGTCTACGAATAAGCTCATCTATAACCATAAATCCTATATTATGGCGTGTATTCTCATAGGCGGATCCTGGGTTACCCAGACCGACTATAAGCATATTTACTACTTAGCTTTGATTATACTTAGTACAGATACACGATCTGAATCAGTAAATGTTACGTTCTCAATTTTATCTAAATCACGAACAAGCTTAGAAGCTCCAACATCCATAGGAGTTACATCAATAACGATGTTATTTGGAACATTCTCGATAGATGCTTTAACTCTTAAACGAGTTTTAGCAAGGTGAATAAGACCTTTATTTTTAAGACCAAGTGCTTCACCTTCAGTTACAACAGGAACATGATAATGAGTTACAACACCAGGTTGTGCTACCATTAAATCAACATGTAAAAGGTTACCAGTAAGTGCGTGTGATTCATATGACTGAACTACTACATTTAATTCTTTTTCACCTATCTTAACTGGAAATGCTAAAGTTTCTTTATTACGAACTGTACGGATATACTCATTCATTTTGAATGCAGCATGAACATTCTCAAGCCCTTTTCCGTATACATTTGCAACTAGATAACCATCACGGCGAAGTGCTTTTGTGCCCTTTTTGCCAATACTCTCTCTAATAATACCTTCTAACATATTAAATCCTTAATAAAAAATGTGCACAATTATATCTTTTTAAGCTTTAAATACTGTTAAATCAGCTAACTTTTTAGTTCAAATATATCTTCATCAACAACTTTTGGTGCTACGCCAGATTTTCTCATATCACCTTTTCCTGTGTTTAAACCAGACATTTTTAACTCTAAATCAGATGCAGAAGTAGCAAAATCCATAGCTCTTTCTTTTGTGATTAAACCTTTATCATGAATTTCAAGTATATGCTGATCAAAACTTTGAGAATGATAATGTTCATGACCTTTTTCAATCGCATCTTTTATCTCATAATCACGATTTTCATGAATAAGTTTTTCAATTGTAGGAGTTTTCACAAGAATTTCCATAGCTGCTATACGTCCAGCTTCCATTGGTTTTCCTGTCTTTTTATCTAAAATAATTTTTCCAGCTTCATCTTTTTTAATTTTTGGAATAAGTCTTTGTGAAACAATCCCTTTTAAAACACCAGAAAGAGATAAACGAACACGATTTTGTTCATCATTTGGAAACATCGCGATAATACGGTTAATAGTCTCTTTCGCATCAATTGTATGAAGAGTTGAAAAAACTAAGTGACCAGTATCTGCCGCATGAAGAGCAAGCTCAACCGTATCTCTATCACGCATCTCCCCAACCAAAATAATATCCGGATCTTCACGCAAAGCTGCACGCAATGCTCTATCAAAAGATAAAGTATCTTGACCAAGTGAACGTTGATTTAAGATACACTTTTTATCTTTATGCACAAACTCAATCGGATCTTCAATAGTAATAATATGTTTTTGTTGATGTTGATTTATCTCATGAATCATTGCTGCAAGAGTTGTTGATTTACCAGAACCAGTAGCACCAGTAACAAGGACAAGTCCACGCTCCTCCTCCGTAAAGGTTTTAACCATCTCTGGATAACCCATCTCCTCAATAGATGGAATAATCATAGGGATTACACGAAACACAAATGATGGACCATCTGTTTGAAAAAAGACATTTACACGGAAACGATTTAACTCATCAAATTGATAAACCAAATCCACTTCTTTAAATTCAATAAGTTCATGATAACGACTTCTTAAAACCTCTTTTGCGAGAGTCATACCATCATCTTTAGTAAAAATACTACCTGAAAAGATAGTAATTTTTCCATTAATTCTAGCACGGATTACACCATTTGACTTTACATGTAAATCACTTCCACCATTATCAATAAGTTTTTTTAAATAAGCTCTAATTTTTCCAAGCGTCTCAAAAGTTAATTTACTAACATCAACCTCAGTATTTTTAATTATATTCATAGTGCCTCCATTATCTCTTTAAATGCATCTTTAAATTGTTCCAATCCATCTGCTATTTGTTTATCTAAAACAGCTTCAAAATCTATACCCAACTCTTTAATTTTTTCAAAATGATTTTCTATAATTTTTGCATCAATCGGTAGAGCTTTGTTAGTCCCACCATCTTTTTCATAAGCTTTAATAGTATCAACTGGAGCGGTATTTACAGAGTTATATGCTAAAAGTTTTTCTATATAATAATAAGCTGGTAATGAATCATCTTTTACGCCAGTACTAGCAAACAGTGTGCGACAGCCCTCTACATGTAGAGCCTCTACAGCAGAGTAAATATCAGCAGAGTTATAAATCCCACTTAAAGCTACCTCAACTCCATTTTCAGATAATTGTGCATCAAGTGCTCTATCTACACGAGATACAAATACAGATATAACTGTATCTACCTTAGCACCATTTTTAGTAACTCCTGCCTCAAATGCTTTTGCACATTTTATAGCTTGATCTTTTTTAAATATTAGAGTTGCATTTATAGGGATACCAGATGAAGTAAGTTCTTGCATCGCCTCATATCCTGCTTTTGTTGCTGGTACTTTTATCATCACATTTTTACGATTTATCTGAGAAAACAGTCTTTTACCTTCGGCAATAGTAGCATCTGCATCATCACAAATATAAGGATCAACCTCTATACTTACATATCCATCATCACCTTTATCGTATAATGGTTTTAAAATATCTGCGGCTTTTTGTATATCAAAAATTGCGACAGCTTCATACTTTTCTTTTGCCGATAAACTAGACAATGAAGCCAATTGTTCTTTATATGCACTTGAAGTAAGTATTGCATTTTTAAAAATTGCAGGGTTTGAAGTAGCACCATTTATAACGCCTCTATCTATCAAATCTTTAAACTCATTATCAAGATAATCACGCTCGATAAAATCAGCCCAAAGTGAAAATTTTAAATTTTTTATATACATTACTTTTTATCCTAAATAACTTTTAACTCTATTATATCCCAAAATATCTCCTAATCTTTTTAAATTAATAAAAACTAATAAATGAACTATAGATAATGCATACATAACTTCACTATTTATGTGTATAAATTTTCCTAAGAAATCAAAGTACAATAAAATTTCAAAAATATATTCATTGTAAATATCTAGGTTTACAATGATTAAAACTAGCCCTACATGTAGAGCCAAAGTTAGAAGTGGATAGTTTTTAATATAACGATTTAATAGATACAAAACAAATAGCATGTTTATAAAATACAAAAAATATAACGAAGATGAAAAAACTAATAGTAGCTCTACATGTAGAGCCAATAAAATCAAAAATAAAAGAGTATTTCTTATAAAGTTCATTCTTATGTTTTTGGGATATTTATCGTAAAGGTAGATCCATCTGTTGAAGTTTTAACACTCAATTCACCTCCAAATTGCTTTTGAACTATCATCTGGCTCATATACAAACCAAGCCCTGTTCCATTTTTGCCTTTTGTTGAAAAATATGGTTCAAATAATTTACTTAAATTTTTCTTATCTATTCCACCAGCGTTATCAGAGATATCTACTATAAGATGATCATCTTCAATATTTACATCCATTTCAATTCTAGCATTTTTAGTTTTTAGTTCATTATGTGCATCAATTGCATTATTTAATATATTTAAAACAACTTGAACAAACTCATTTGGATAAGTTTTTATGGAGTGTGTACAATTTTCACAAAGAGTTATCTCTATATTATTTTTACTAATTCTTGATTTTGCAAAATTTACTGCACGAGTTAAAAGTTTATTTATCTCTACCTCTTTTAACTCTTTATTAGGATGAAAATATGTTTGAAAATCATCAATAGTATCAGATAGATAAATAATAGTATCACTTATCTCACTTAAAGCATTCTCAGTCTCCTCTGATGAAAGTTTTTGACCAAGTAATTTTTTAAATTGTAAATTTGCGATTTGAAGAGTAATTGTCGATAGTGGTTGTCGCCACTGATGTGCTATCATACTTATCATCTCACCCATTACTGCTTGTTTAGACTGTGCTTCTAAGATTTTATCTTTTGCACGAAGCTCTTGTATCTTTTCTTCAACTTTTATCTCAAGTGAATCATTTAAATTTTGTAACTCTGATATTTTTTCTTTAATTTCCTTTTCAAGATTAAGGTTAAAATCTTCCAACTCTTCTTGCTGTTGTATAATTCTTGCATTTGCTTCACTCATCTTAATCTGATAAAAATAAGTAATAATACTTATAAGAAATAAAACAAATGATAAATAGACAACCTGATACATAGAGAATTGAACTTCTATAAAAGGTTGTAAAGGAGCAATTAGAATCCCTATAAGCATAGCAACAAACCAATAAAATCCTTTTTTTGAATTATGAAAAAATAAAGTAACTATAGGGTATGTGAACAACCATAGAAATTTAAATGAAGCAGGATTACTCATATAAAGTAAAAATAAAAATAAAAATAAAAAAAGTGATGTGATTACTATAGGTACATACACAAATAATGCACGACTTTTTCGCATAACAATAAATATTATAATATTAACACTAAGAATAAATACTTCAAGAGGGATAAAACCATGAATACCCATAATAAAGTTACCAGCAATACCAAATATTAAACCTATAGATGATATAAGTAAACCAATATTAATCATCTGATATCTACCACGTAATTGTGTATCATTTTTATCAAATTTATGTCCACTTATAAAAAAGTTCTTTATTAATTTCATTTGGTCCTCTATTTTATGGTAAATAAACCTTATCTAAAAGCTCATTATACTCTAAGTGAGCATCACTATCAAGTGTAATACCACCACCAGATTTATAGATATATCCATCTTTAGTTTTTTGAATAAATCTAATCATCACTCCACTATCTAAACTCTCACCATCAAACACACCAAATACTCCAGAAAAATATCCACGTTCATAATTTTCTATTTTTTCAATAATCTCTAAAGTACTTTTTTTTGGTGTACCGCTTATACTTCCAGCTGGCAATAACTCTTTTAAGATATCCCCTATTTTACTTTGCCAATTCTCTCCAATATCTCCAGATATATGTGAACTTACATGAAGAAGTTTTTTATCCCCCGCTTCTATCTCAGTTATATATCTAAACTTTTCAACTTGTACATTTTTAGAAACTATACTTAAATCATTACGAAGTAAATCAACAACCATTACATGTTCAGCCATCTCTTTTTTATCTGCAAGTATTTTCTCTTTTGCATTTTTCACAGAGGCATCAATAGTACCCTTCATTGGATATGTATGAATTTTATTATCTTTAATTTGTATGAATTTTTCAGGAGAGAAACAAACAAACTCATCTTTATATCTAAGTTTATAATGAGCATTTGCTTTTTTAAATATATCAGAAAGTGAACATGTAGTTTTTACCTTTGTTGGAGCAGTTAAATTTAAAAGATAAGTATCACCTGATTTTATTTTCTCAATAACATAATCAAATTTTTTTTTATACTCATCAAAATTTATAAGCTCTTTTTCTAAACACTCTACATGTAGAGAGGGGGTATAATTTTCATCAATTGTATATTCTATATTATGTTTTTCAAGTTCATCTAACGCAAATACCTCTACATGTAGAGCTTTAAAATCACATATAAACAAAAATGGTTTCTTTTGAGAACCAAAAGAGTTTAAATCTTTAAATGACATTAACTTTGAGTAATCAACTTTTTAAGAACTGCCATTCGTATGTTTACACCATTGCTTACTTGTTCTAGCACTTTACATCTTTTATCAGCTAAAAGTGCGTCAGATATATCTATGTTTCTATGAACTGGACCAGGGTGAAGTATAACTATCTCTCTATCTCCAACTAACTCTTCAGTTATGCAAAAATCACTTGCATAATCTTTTAAAGATGCGTAACTTTGAGATGAGTGTCTTTCAGTTTGGGTACGCAAAGACATAATAGCATCCACTTCATCTATAATCTCTTCTAAAAAGTGAGTAGTTCTAAGTGTGGTTTTTGGTAAAAATTGTGGAGGGGCTACAAGAATTACCTCCATACCAAATCTACTTAAAAGTTCTATATTTGAGTTTGCTACTCGTGAGTTTTTTATATCTCCAACTATCGCAATTTTTTTACCATCTAAATCTTCAAAATGCTCTTTTAAAGTGTATAAATCAAGCAGCGCCTGAGTTGGATGTGCATGTGCGCCATCTCCGGCATTTATAATTGCTGCTTTTGTATAGTTTGAAAGTATCTTTGGAACACCAGAATTTTGATGACGAACTATAATAGCATGAGGATTCATAGCATCTAAATTCATTGCAGTATCTACGAGTGTCTCACCTTTTTTAGTTGAACTTTTTGCAACATCAAGATGAATTATCTCAGCACCAAGCCTCTTTGCAGCTATCTCAAAAGAGCTTTTTGTACGAGTTGAATTTTCAAAAAAAAGTGTTATTATTATCTTATCTTGAAGTATACGATGAAATTTTCCATCTGAAAACTTTTTTGCATCAGCCAAAAGTTCCTCTATCTCTGCTTTTGTAAAATCATCAGTTCGTGTTAAGTGTTGCATCAAACTCCCTAATCTAATTTAGAGATTATACAATACATCACAAATTTTGTCTATATCATCTGTTACTTTTAAAACTTCAAAATCATTTTCTTTAAAATAAGGTTCAGAGACCTTAGCAAAACTAACATCATCTTTAAAACAATTAAAAGCAACAACATGCTCTAAATTTTTATCTTCAAGTACTTTTTTACTTAAAAGTGTATCGTTGATACAACCAAGTGAGCAGTGAGTTACTAAAAGTGTTTTAGCTTTTAAATACTCTATCAAATCAATCATCATAAAATCATCATCAATAGGCACATACAAGCCTCCAGCACCCTCAATAATCAACACATCACATAACTTTTCAATTTTCTCTATTGCTGTATCTAATCTTTTTAAATCTAGTTTTTCACCTTTTGAAGCGACAAATGGAGCTGCTGGAAGTTCATAAGTTATAGGCACAATATCCTCTACATGTAGAGGTATAAATTTATCATTTAATTTTTGAACTAATTCTAAAAGTTCATCACCATCAGGACATATTCCATTTACCACTCCAGTTTCTATTGGTTTTATAATTCCAACATAAAAACCACGAGATGCGAACTCTTTTAAAAGCAATTTACTTGTGTAAGTTTTACCAATATCGGTGTTTGTAGCAGTAATAAATATTCGTTTATTCATAATTATTTCTTTTTTGTTATAATCTTTAAATATTAATGTATCAATTATAGGAAAATTATGGCAACAAATATAGATTTAGAACTTATTGAAGAGACAAAGATAAAATATCCTAAAAAATATAAAGTACTACTACT
>Ga0256842_1003024_pt1 | contig 11547 bp, 8 predicted proteins | sample 4559240metaG_FD_185973 | JGI IMG/M metagenome (GOLD analysis project Ga0256842, IMG submission 185973) | Hydrothermal vent microbial communities from Guaymas Basin, Mexico - 4559-240 | ecosystem: Environmental > Aquatic > Marine > Hydrothermal vents | place: Mexico: Guaymas Basin | collected...
CGGTTCCGCCAGATGGTCAGGGTGACCTCCTCGCCGGGCAGGCGAGAGGAGATCGCGTCGACGAGGGCGCCGCTGTCCCGGATCGGCACACCGTCCACGGCCAGGATGATGTCCTCTTCCCGGAGCCCCGCCTCGGCGGCCGGCGAGTCCTCCGCCACGTCGTTGACGAAGGCGCCCCGCACCTTGTCGAGGCCGTAGTACTCGGCCTTCTCGCGGGTCATCGGCGACACCGTCACGCCGAGCCACCCGCGGTGGACCGTGCCCTCCTTCGCGAGCTGGTCGAGAACCCGCTTCGCCTGGGTGATCGGCAGGGCGAACCCGATCCCCTCCACGTAACCCCGGAACGGGTGGCCCGGGTCGTCCCGGATGATCGCGGTGTTGATCCCGACGACCTCGCCCCGGGCGTCGAGCAGCGGGCCGCCGGAATTGCCGAAGTTGATGGCCGCGTCGGTCTGGATGTAGGTCCCCAGGTCCGAGGGATCGAAGCCCAGCCGCCGCCCCTTGCCGGAGACGACGCCCACGGTCACGGTGTTGCGGTACATGATCGGGTTGCCGATCGCGATCACCCACTCCCCGACGCGCAGGGAATCGGAGTCGCCGAGGGGCAGGGCCGTGAACTCCCGGTCCGCGTCGACCTTGAGCAGCGCCAGGTCCAGGTACGGATCGGTCCCGACGATCCGGGCCTCGTACTCGTCGTCGTCGCTGGTCGTGACGACCACGTGCTCGGCTCCCTCGATCACGTGGCGGTTGGTCAGGACGTAGCCGTCACGGGTGATGAAGAACCCGGAGCCGCCCCAGCGTTCCTCGTCCTTCTTCCCCGGGCCCTGGTCGGGGAACGGCGGTGCCGGCCGGTCCTGGAAGAAGCGGCGGAAGAACGGGTTGTCCATCAGCCCCTCGTGGGGGTCCTTCCGCTCCACCACCTTGCGGGACGTGATGCTGACGACCGCCGGGATCGCCCGCTCCGCGAGGTCCGCGAACGACGGCACCTGGACGACCTGGTCGGCCGGCGGCGGCGGAACGAGGTCGAGGCCGTTCGACGCGGCCATCCCGAGGGGCGGCACCAGCCATGCGAGCAGGCCGCCCGCGGCGGCCGCGAGCACGAGGGTCAGGGCGAGAACCAACCGGTTGCCACGCATCATCACGGGTCTCTCCTCCTCCGGCCCGGCGCGGGCCGGCATCGATCGCGAACGTCAGTCCGCGGGGGATCCTTCCCCCGCACCTCCCGGGCCGCCGGCGACGTGGTGCCCCTCGGCCCGGTACTGCTTGATCTTCCGCTGGAGTGTCCGGAGGCCGATCCCGAGGGCCTGGGCCGCCCGGCTGCGATTGCCGCCGGTCATCTCCAGGGTTCGCAGGATCACCTCCCGCTCGATGTCCTCCATCTTCTTGCCGACGAAGGAAGCCGCCGCGTCCGCCCCCTCCACGGCCGGCGCCGACTCCTCCACCGCGCGCCGGATCGGCTCGGGGAGGTGGTGCACCCCGACCTCGGTGCCGGGGTGCAGGATCACCAGGGACTGCATCAGGTTCCGCAGCTCCCGGACGTTCCCCGGCCACGGGGCCGCCTTGAGCACCTGCAACGCCTCCGGCGTCAGCACCGGGACGGGACGGTCGTGCTCCCGGGCGAACTGCTCGAGGAACGCCGTCGCCAGCAGGGGGATGTCGTCCCGGCGCTCGCGCAGGGGCGGGATCTCCAGGGTGACCACGTTGAGCCGGTAGTAGAGGTCGGCCCGGAACTTCCCCTCCCGGGACATCTCCTCCAGGTTCCGGTTGGTCGCGGCGAGCACCCGGACGTCCACCGTGATCTCCTCGGTGCCCCCGACCCGCATGAACGTCCTGGTCTCGAGGGCCCGCAGCAGCTTGGCCTGCACGCCGAGCGGGACCTCCCCGATCTCGTCGAGGAAGAGGGTTCCCTTGTGGGCGAGCTCGAACTTGCCGGGCTTGCGCGCCTGGGCGCCGGTGAACGCTCCCCGCTCGTGCCCGAACAGCTCCGACTCGATCAGCTCCGCGGGGATCGCCGCGCAGTCCACCGGCAGGAACGTCTCCCGCGCCCGCTCCGAGCGGCGGTGCAGGGCCCGGGCGACCAGCTCCTTGCCCACCCCGGACTCCCCGACGATCAGGACCGACGAGGTGGTCGGCGCGACCTGCTGGATCTTGCGGAACAGCTCCAGCATCGCCCGGGACTGGCCGATCATTCCCTCGAACGAGCCGCGCTCCTCGAGGATCGAGCGGATCTCCCGGAACTGGGTCACCTCCCGCCCGAGGCGCACCTTCTCGACCAGGTTCTCCACCCGCCTGCGCAGGACGTCCAGGTCGATCGGCTTCTCGATGTAGTCGGAAGCCCCGTGCTTCATCGCCTCCACCGCGGTGTCCACCGAGGCGTAGGCGGTCACCATCAGGATCCCGATGTCGGGGACCAGCTCGCGCGCCCGGCGCAGGACCGTGATCCCGTCCATTCCGGGCATCTTGAGGTCGGTCACCAGCAGCTCGACGTCGGGATGCTCCCGCAGGAACGAGAGGGCGGTCATCCCGTCGGGGAAGGCGTCGACCTCGTACCCGGCGCGTCGCAGGCCGCGGGTCATCGCGAGCCGCACCGCCGTGTCGTCGTCGACCAGCAGGATCCGGCCGCGGTTCTCCCCATCCCTCATCGCGTCTCCTCCAGCATCCGCGCCAGTTCCTCCTCGGAGATCACGGGGACCCCCAGTTCCCGGGCCTTCGCCAGCTTGCTCCCCGGGTTCTCCCCGGCGACGAGGAAGTCGGTCTTCCGGCTCACCGAGGAGGCCACCCGTGCGCCCGCCGCCTCGAGGGCCTCCTTCACCTCGCTGCGCGTCCACCGCGAGAGCGTCCCGGTGACGACGACGGTCTTCCCCGCGAGGGGCCCCTCGCCTCCCGCCGCGGATCCGCCCCCCGGTTCGTCCATGCGGACGCCGGCCTCGCGCAGCCGTTCGATCAGCCGGCGGCCCGCGGGAGACCGGAAGAACTCCACGACGCTCCGGGCGGTCTCCGGCCCGATGTCCGGCAGGGAGGCGAGCCGCTCCTCCGCGTCCTCCCGCCCGACCTCGGCGAGCAGCGCGTCCATCGAACCGTAGTGCGAGGCCAGCACCCGCGCCGCCCGCTCGCCCACGTGGCGGATCCCGAGGGCGAAGAGGAGCCGGTGCAGGGGCTGCCGCCGGGACCTGTCGATGGCACGCAGGAGGTTCTCCGCCGACTTGCGGCCCATCCGCTCGAGGCCGGCCAGGGTCCCGGCATCCAGGTGATAGAGGTCGGCGACGTCGCGCACGAGTCCCCGGTCGACCAGCTGGTCGACGAGGGCCCGGCCGAGGCCCTCGATGTCCATCGCCGTCCGGCGCGCGTAGTGGCGCAGCGACTCCTTGAGGCGCGCGGGGCAGCTCGGGTTGATGCAGCGGAGTGCGACCTCCCCCTCCTCGCGAACGACCGGCTCCCCGCACACCGGGCACTTCCGCGGCGGCCGGATCGGCCGAGCGTCGGGCGGGCGCTTCTCCCGGACCGGGCCGACCACCTTGGGGATCACCTCGCCGCCCTTCTCGACGATCACCCAGTCGCCGATCCGGACGTCGCGGCGGCGGATCTCGTCGAGGTTGTGCAGGGTGGCCCGGCTGACCGTGCTGCCGGCAATCCGCACCGGTTCCAGCTCCGCCACCGGCGTGAGCACGCCGGTCCGGCCCACCTGCCAGGTGACGCCCCGCAGCCGGGTCACCGCCTGCTCCGCCGGGTACTTGAACGCGATCGCCCAGCGCGGGGCCTTGCTGGTGGCACCGGCCTTCCGCTGCAGGTCGACCCGGTCCACCTTGACGACGATGCCGTCGATCTCGTAGTCGAGGTCGTGACGCCGCTCGCGCCACTCCTCGATGTAGGCGAGGACGGCAGCCAGCCCGCGCACGATCCGCCGGTGCGGGTTCGTCCGCAGCCCGGCCCGCATCAGCTCGTCGAGACCCGCCGAGTGCCGCTCGGGGCGCCGCCCGTCGATCGTCACGGCCTGCCAGAAGTGCAGGTCGAGGGGACGCGCCGCGACGACCGCCGGGTCCTGCTGGCGGAGGGTGCCCGCCGCCGCGTTCCGCGGGTTGGCGAACGGCGGCTCACCCGCCTCCTCCCGCTCCCGGTTGAGCCGCTCGAACGCGGCCCGGGGAAAGAACACCTCGCCCCGCGCCTCGAGGTCCCGGTAGGGCTCGTTGAGCCGGAGGGGCAGGGACCGGATCGTCTTCACGTTGCCGGTGATGTCGTCCCCGACGACCCCGTCCCCGCGGGAGACGGCCCGTACCAGGACTCCCCCCTCGTAGATCACCGCCACCGAGACCCCGTCGATCTTGTGCTCGACCGAGTACTCGATCTCCTCGTCGGCCGGCAGGCCCGCGGCCCGCCGGAGCCTCTCCTCCCACTCGCGCAGCTCCTCTGCCGAGTAGGCGTTGTCGAGGGAGAGCATCGGCTCCGTGTGCCGGACCTGGGGAAACTCCCCGGTGACCGGGTACCCGACGCGCCGGGTCGGCGAGTCCGGGGTGACCAGCTCCGGGAACTCCTTCTCGAGGGCAGCGAGTTCCCGCTCCAGGCGGTCGTACTCGGCATCGGAGATCTCGGGCCGGGCGAGGACGTAGTAAAGGTAACGGTGGCGCCAGATCTCCCGGCGCAGCTCCTCCGCCCGGCGACGCGCTTCCTCGAGGGTCATGGACCTTCCTCCGCTTCGTCGCTCACGCCGGCTCCGGCAGGACGGCCCCGCCCGCCACCGCGGGGGGCAGGACGATCCGGAAGAGGCTCCCGGCCCCCTCCCGGGACTCCACCTCGATCCGACCGCCGTGAGCTTCGACCACGCGCTGGGCGATCGGGAGCCCCAGCCCGGACCCGGCGGGTTTCTCCGACCAGAACACCTCGAAGATGTGCGAGAGATCCTTCTCGGGAATCCCCTTCCCCTCGTCGCGGACCTCGATCCGCGCCTCGCCGTGGTCGGTGGGTCCCACGGTGACCGTCACGGTGGTCTCCGCGGGGCTCGCCTCGAGGGCGTTCTGCAGGATGTTGATCACCGCCTGGCGCACCTGGCCGGGGTCGATCCGGACCGTGGGCACCCCTTCTTCCTGGCGCAGCTCGAGGCGCACGCCCCGCTCCTCGAACTGGGGCCGGAGGAAGCGGACCACGTCGCCGACCAGTTCCACCGGCGAGAGTTCCTCCCGGGCGCTCGGCTGGGGCCGCGCATAGGCGAGGAAGTCCTTGACCAGCCTCTCCAGCCGCAGGACCTCGTCCCGGCTCGAGCGGAGCAGCTCCAGGGCTTCCCCGGAGACACCGGCCTCGACGAGCTCCTCCTCGAGCATCTGGAGGTTGATGTTCATCGCGTTCAGGGGGTTCCGGATCTCGTGGGCCAGCCCGGAGGCGAGGGTCCCCAGGTAGGCGAGGTGGCGGGCCCGCTGGGCGTCCGCCTCCAGCCGGCGCGTGCGGTGCACCAGCCGGAGGACGTAGAGGAAGGCGACCAGCAGGAGCAGCAGGCTGATCGCGCCCCCGATCGCGAGCCGGAGCATCTGCTCGCGCCGGAGCCGCTCCAGTACCTCCTGGTTCTGGGCGGCCACCCCGACGAGCAGGGAGCCGAACTCGCCGATCGGGAGCCTGATCTCGCGCAAGCCGATCCGGGAGATGACCGTTCGCTCGCCGGTGCCGACCGTCCCGGGCGGCAACGGCGGCGGGGCGTCCGGGTTGTCCGGGGCGAGGCCCCCGAAGGCCCGGGGGCCCGGCGGCAGTTCTCGCACCTTCCCGGAGAGACTCTTCCGGAAGACGAGCCGCCCGTCCGGGGCGCGGACCTCGATGAACCGGAGCTGCCGCAGGCGGGTCCGGTACCCGTCGATCACCTCCTCGATCAGGGCCTCCCGGGTCCGCACCTCCAGGTCGTCTCCCCCGGCGCTGGCCAGGACCTTCCGCAGCTCCCCCGCGAGCTGCTCCGAGGACTGGTAGGCGTCCAGCAGGCGTTCCTGGAGGGCCCGGCGGTCGTAGTCGTGGAAGTACAGCCAGCCGACCACCGCGGCATCGACGAGACCCAGCAGGAAGAAGAGAACGAGGGCCCGGAGGAAGAGGCCGCGGACCAGCCGTTCCGCATCGGTTGGGGTGCCGGGTTCCACCGCGATCGGTCTCCTGCAGCGGGCGAGGCTCCCGATCCCGGAAGGGACGGCGCCCGCGACCAGCAGTGTGCGCCCGGACGGCCACCCTGTCAAATCGGCGCACCGGTTCGAGGACACAGCCTCCCGGCGGGCGGCGAGGACCGCCGGAAACCCGCGTGGCGCGCGCGAATCGGCCCCCTCCGGGGCCGGTTCGCCGTATGCTCTGGTGGGGGCCCGCGCACGTCTCCGGGCGAAAGGCTGCTGCGAATCTGCAGCACGACCGTCGTCCCGGGGGCTAAAGAGGGCCGGTTGCGCGGTATGATGGGATCCTGAGAGGGAGGTTCCCATGGCCAGAGCACTGGAGAGGGCCCCGCGCACGAGCCGCACGTCGAGCGGGAGGGCGGCGATGGGCCAACTGAAGGGGAGTCCGAGACTGGGGCAGTACCTCCGGAACCTGCGACAGGGGTACGGGTACTCGCTCCGCAAGGTGGAGGAGAAGGCGCGCCAGCAGGGAGGGGAGATCGACAACTCCCAGCTGAGCCGGTACGAGAAGGGGATCTGCTACCCCTCCTTCGACAAGCTCCGCACCCTGGCGCGCATCTTCAACGTCTCCATCCAGACGTTCTCCGACGTCATCGACCTCGAGGAGATCGAGAAGCACGCGCCCCCGGGGGACGACCCCGCCGAGCTGATCGAGAGCGGACACGGCGACTTCCGGCTCGGCGACTACGGCCGCGCCTGGGCCCACTACCAGAAGGCCCGGCTGATCCTCGAGGAACGGACGAACGGCAACCCGTCCCCCGAGGAGGCCCGCCTGCTGGCCAAGGCCCGCCTGTCGTCGGCGGTGACCCTCTACCGGATGGGCAAGATCAGCCTGTCCGAGTACGAGATCCGTCACCTGCTGCGCCTGGACCGGCACCTGGACGAGCCGCTTCTCGTCCGGGCGCTGCTCCAGCTGAGCAACGTCCACTTCTCCTTCGGCGACCTGCTCCTCGCGGAGATGGAAGCGGCCCGCTCCCTCGACATCGCCGAGCGGTGCGGGGACCGGCAGCTCCAGGCGTTCTCCCACCACGCCCTCGGCCGCATCTTCCAGGAGCGCGAGGAGATGGAGCAGGCACTCCACCACCACCACGAGGCGCTGCGCCTCTACCGGGAGGTGGGGGACCTGCACGAGGCGCTCAAGGTGAAGCTGAACCTCGGGCCGATCTACGCGACCCGGGGCCAGTACCGGGAAGGCGTCCGCCTCCTGGTGGAGGCCCGGGACGAGGCCCGGAGGCTCGGGCATCGCTGGACGGTGGCCTCGGCCGGGGCGTGGCTCGCCGAGATCCACGTGCAGCGCGGCGACTTCGCCAGGGCGCGCGAGTTCATGCGGGAATCGAACTCGATCGCCTCCAACGGCGAGGTCCAGTACGTCGACATCCTGTTCCTGAACGCGTTCTACCTCTGGAAGATCGCCCGCCAGGAGAACAACACCGCCGAGGCGAAGATCGCCCTCGGCCGCATGAAGTACCTCCGTCCCCACCTGGAACAGAACCTCAAGGAAGTCCGCGAATTCGACCGTTACATCGAGAGGAAAGGAGGTGCGCGATGAGGCGCATCTCGGCTGCTGCCGTGATCCTGCTGCTGGTCTCGTTCTTCGCCGCGGTCCCCGCCGTGGCGGATCCCGACCTTGCCCCCCTGCGGCCGACCGGCCTCACCCCCGACTACCACGCCGAGGAAGACGGCCCCGTCTACATGGCGACCGATCCGGCGGGGAATCTCTGGGCCGTCTGGTCGTACAGGAACGGTATCGAGTACGACGTCGCCGTCACGCGCAGCGTGGGGCGCACCTGGCTGCCGCCCGTGCTGCTCGGCGAGGGGAACGGCCGGAACGACCTCGATCCGCGGATCGCGTTCGACGCCCTCGGCCGCCCGGTGGTCACCTGGTGGCAGGAAGGGGCCGAGGACGCGATTCCCCGGGTGCTCCTGTCCCGCCTCGAGGACGGGGTATGGAAGGGTCCGTGGGTCTGGAGCCCCGAGGGCGTGCCGGCCCACCATCCGAACATCTTTCCCGACGAGGACGGCCAGCTCCACGTCGCCTACATCGACGACGGTGGCGTGATCCACGCGAACGGGGTGGACATCAAGCCGATCGACAAGCCCCGGCCGGACGGCGGGACCAACGGGCCGGACCCGATCCCTTCCCTGGTGGTGAGCGACCCGAACGACCTCCCGGGCGGTGGGGACAACACCCTGAACCACTAGTCCCCGGAACGGTTACCCTGATCGAGAGGCCGGGCGTCCGCCCGGCTTCTCGCCGTTTCCGGCAGGTCCGCACGAAACCGGTTGACACCATCGGAACCTCCGCGTAGGATCCGGGGTGGGAAGAAGTGGGTGTAAGTGGGAGAAAGTAGGTCGCCAGGGCACGAGTCCCGGGGTGCGACCCCCCAGGTTCAGTCAGGCCCCGCCGCCCCGCCGCACCCGTTGGGCCGGGTCCCGGCCGCCCGGGGAGCGCCGGACCCGGGGGAGGAGCGATGCTTCGCGGGCACGACACCGCCAGGATCGACGGCAAGGGGCGGCTGAAGGTCCCCGCCGAGTTCCTCGACCGGTTCCTGGCGCTGTGCCGGGAAGATCGCCGGGTCTTCCTGACCTCCCTCGACGGCGTGACGGCGCTTCTCTACCCCCTTCCCGTCTGGGAGCGCCACGAGGCCGAGCTGGCCGAGCTCCCGGAAACCCATCCCGCGGTCCGCAAGTACCGGGAAACGGTGAACTACTGGGGCAAGGAAACGTCCCTCGACGGCCAGGGGCGGATCCTGATCCACCCGCTCCTCCGGGACGCGGCAGGGCTCGAGGGAACCGCCTCGGTGTTCGGTGACCGGGACCGCCTGCGGATCCGCAGGTTCGAGGACGTGGCCAAGGAGCGGCTGGTCGTCTCCGACGACGACCTCGGGACGATCGCCGACCTGATCGAACAGCGACGCAACCGGTGACGAGCCCGGCGGAGACCCCCCGGATGAGCCCCACCCCGGCACCGACCCACCGGCCGGTCATGGTCGCCGAGATCCTGGAGGCGCTCGACGCCCGTCCCGGCGCCGTGCTGCTCGACGGCACGGTGGGGACCGGTGGACATGCCCTCGCCTGGCTCGAGGCGACCGCGCCGGACGGCCGGGTGATCGGCCTCGACCGCGACCCCGAGGCCCTTGCCCGTGCCCGGGAACGGCTGGCCCCGTTCTCCGGGCGGGTCCGACTGCTCCACGGTGACTGGCGGAAGGCCCCGGGGATCCTGGAGGACGCCGGCGAGGGAACCCCGGACGCCATCCTTCTCGACCTCGGGATCGGAACCCACCAGGTCGACGATCCGGGAAGGGGGTTCTCCTTCCGCCACGACGCCCCCCTCGACATGCGCTTCGATCGCACGTCTCCCGGGCCGACGGCGGCGGAACTCCTGCGGCGGACCCCGGAACCCGAGCTGGCCCGGATCTTCCTGGAGTACGGCGAGGAACGGGCCGCGCGGCGTCTCGCCCACCGGATCGTGGAGGCTCGTCGCCGGGACCCGATCGAGACCACGGGAGACCTGGCGCGGCTGGTGCGCGAGACCCTGGGCACGCGCCGGGCGGGACGGATCGACCCGGCGACCCGGGTCTTCCAGGCCCTGCGCATCGCGGTCAACCGGGAGCTTTCCGGCATGGACCGGGCGCTCGAAGGGCTCGTCGGGATGCTGGCGCCCGGCGGGCGGATCGCGGTCCTCTCCTATCACAGCCTCGAGGACCGGGTGGTCAAGCGGACGCTGCGGGCGCTGGCGGAGCCCTGTCGCTGCCGGCGGGGCGATCCCTGCACCTGCGGGGCCCGGGAGTGGCTGGAGCTCCGCGAGCGGCGGGCCCGCCGCCCCTCGGACGAGGAGATCGTGGCCAATCCCCGGGCCCGGTCGGCCCGGCTCCGGTGGGGGGTGCGGCGATGAGCCTCCCGGCCGGCGTCCTGAACCGCCCACCCCTGGCGACGCCGCGGCCGGCGGTCCTCGCCCGCGTGCTCGCGTTCGCCGGGTGGCTCGGGTTCCTCCTCCTTCCCGTCCTCCTGCTGGTCGCGCTCCAGGTCCCCGCGGTGGTCGCCCGCTGGCGGATCACCCGCCTCGACCGGGAGCTGACCCGGGAGACGCATCGCACCCTCCTCCTCGAGGCGGAGCGGGCGCGCCTGCTCGATCCACGCCGGCTCCGGGACGAGGGGCGGCGGCTCGGCCTCGTGCCCCCGGACCCGGCCGCGATCCCCCGCCGGCTTCCCCGGAGGCCGCGATGAACGACCGGGCGCGGAAGCGGAGGGAACGGATCGTCCTGGGCCTGCTCCTCGTGGCGGGGCTGGCCGTCACGACCCGCCTGGTGGAACTCCAGGTGCGGGAGCACGACGCCTGGCTGGCCCGGGCCCGCTCCCTGGCCGAGGAGCGGGTGGAGATCCCGGGCCCCCGCGGGACGATCGTGGATCGGCGGGGGCGGGTCCTCGCGGTCAGCGTCCCGGACCGGGTGCTCGACGTCGAACCGGTGAAGATCTCTCCCCGGGGGCTCGCCGCCCTCGAGCGGGCGGCCGGGTGCCGGACCGGGCACCTGGTACGGCACGCCCGGGCCGCATGGCGCCTCGCCACCCGGCACTGCGACGGCCGCTGCGTCGAGCGGGTGGAGCGGCTCGTGGAACGGGGACTGGTACCGCGGGACGCGATTCACTGGGCCCGCGGGTTCGCCCGCAGGTACCCCCACGGCAGTCTCGCGGCCCACGTCCTCGGGTTCGTCACCCTGGACGGACGCAGCGCGGAGGGCGTCGAGCAGCGCTACGGGGACTTCCTTCGCTCCCGCGGGACCACCCTGCGACGCCTGCGGGTCTGCCGGCACCAGCCGATCCTCGAGGAGCGCGAGGGGACCACCCGCCCGCCATCCGCCCTGATGCTGACCCTCGACACCAGGATCCAGGAAACCCTCGAGGAAGCGCTGGACGACGCGATCCGGGAGCACGGGGCCCGGGGTGCCCGGGGAGTCGTCCTCGATCCCTGGACGGGCGACGTGCTCGCCCTCGCCTCCCGGCCCGCGTTCGACCCGAACCGCTTCTGGAAGTCCCCCGCCGAGGCCCATCGGAACGCGGTGATCGAACGTCCCTACGAGCCCGGGTCGGTGATGAAGCCGATGACCGCGGCGGTGCTCCTCGCGGCGGGCGTGGTCCGGGAGAAGGACACCGTCGACTGCGAGGGGGGACGCTGGCGGGTCGGCAGGCGCTTCCTCCACGACCATCATCCGTGGGCCCGCCTGACGTTGCGCCAGGTGATCGAGGTCTCCAGCAACATCGGTATCGCGAAGTTCGCGCGGCGGGTGGACCCCGGCGTGCTCTGGCGGGGACTCCGCCGCCTCGGGTTCGGCCAGCGCACCGGGATCGACCTTCCCGCGGAGAGCCCCGGCAGCCTCGTTCCCCCGTCCGCCTGGCGGGGAACCGACCGGGACGTCGTCGC
>Ga0256842_1003025_pt1 | contig 11544 bp, 11 predicted proteins | sample 4559240metaG_FD_185973 | JGI IMG/M metagenome (GOLD analysis project Ga0256842, IMG submission 185973) | Hydrothermal vent microbial communities from Guaymas Basin, Mexico - 4559-240 | ecosystem: Environmental > Aquatic > Marine > Hydrothermal vents | place: Mexico: Guaymas Basin | collected...
GTGGAACAGGACTCTCTCCTTTGCTTGAGAACTATCCTGATCGTTTTTGGGATGTAGCCATTGCCGAACAGCACGCTGTTACCTCTATGGCAGCACTTGCAAAGGAAGGTTTTAAACCATTTTGTACTATATATTCTACTTTTTTACAGCGTGCTTATGATCAGGTGATTCACGATACTTGTTTGATGGATCTTCCTGTCGTTTTTGCACTCGATCGTGCAGGTATTGTAGGGGAAGATGGAGAGACACATCAGGGTGTTTTTGATATTAGTTTTTTACGTGCCATACCAAATATGACACTTTTTGCTCCTCGTGATGAGAAGAGTTTTCATCAGGCGATGGCTTTTGCACACAAATATGAGCATCCGTGTTCATTACGCTATCCTCGTGGTGCGTTTATAGATACAAGTGCTCTGCCAGAGTCTCAGCCTTTTGAGCTCGCAAAATCACAGCTTTTAGAGTCTCATGAGGGAGATGTTCTTTTTATAGGGTATGGTAATGGAGTAGGGCGTGCTTATGAGACTGCCAAATTACTTGATAATAAGCCATCACTTTTAGATCTGCGTTTTGTAAAACCTCTAGATAGTGAGATGTTGCGTGCAATGGCACAAAAACATAAAAAATGGTTTGTCTTTTCTGATTCTTCAAAAATGGGTGGCGTAGGATCAGCACTTCTTGAATTTTTGGCAGATGAAAAGATCACAGATGTATTGGTTGAGAGTTTTGAGTATGAAGATTGTTTTATCACCCATGGGAATACAAAACTTGTAGAGGAGTCTTTAGGGCTTCTGCCTGAGCAGCTAGCACAAAAGATAACTGCTTTATTGTAAAGCTATAACAGCTCCAAAACGTCCGCACTTTTTATCTTCTCTATAGGAGAAGTAGTGTGGATTGCATTGTGAGCATATTTAACAATTTTTAAAAGGTTTAGTTTCAAGGCGAACTTTTGTTGATGATACGAGTATCATTAAGGAAAGTTCAACGCAGAAAATGAGCCTTTTAAAAGTTGCCCTTCGGGTGAAAAGAGAAGTCACAAGCTGACTGCGTTAAAAGTTCTTAAAACTACCAGTAGTTCTTTCAAACTTTTGCCTTGCATCTTATAACTTCTCTTTTCATTAAATTATGACATTTATTATGGTCTGGCACTTATCAGCACACTGTATCAGAGCTTAGTGTATGGAGGAAAAAAAGTGTTTGATTTTACTACAGCAGCTTCAAGAGAGCAGAGTAATGCTGAAAAATATACGCTAAGAGAAGAGCTCTTTGGCACAGAGGATGTTCTGCCTGCCTGGGTGGCAGATATGGATATAGAGACACCTGCTTTTGTCTTAGAGGCTGTAAAAAAACGTCTTGAATATCCAATTATTGGTTATGAAGAGGTGCCTGATTCTGCTTTTTTAGCACAGATAGCGTGGATGAAAAAAAAGTATAATGTCGAGTTTGCTTTAGAAGATATGTTTTATTCGCATTCTGTTGTAGCATCGATGGCTGTGGCTATTGAAGCTTTTAGTAAAAAAGGGGAGGGTGTGATAGTGCAGACTCCGGTCTATTCTCCTTTTTTTCATACGGTTCAAAAGTTGGGTCGCCGTCTTGTTAAAAACGCTTTGGTATTGCAGGAAGATGGAAGCTACACTTTTGATATTGCGGATCTAAAAGCCAAGATCACAAAAGATACAAAACTGCTACTACTCTGTTCTCCGCATAATCCTGTCGGGCGTGTTTGGAAGCGTGAGGAGCTAGAGACTATAGCGAAGCTTTGCTATGAGAGGGGGATTGTTGTTTTTACTGATGAGATACACTCTGATCTTGTCTATGCACCAAATAAGCATATTCCTTTTGCATCTTTGAGTACGTATGCTCGAGAAATATCTCTTACTGCTATTGGTGTTGGTAAAACATTTAACATGGCAGGTTTTGCTATGAGCAGTGTTGCTGTACCAAATGTCAAGCTGCGTGAGCAGTTTCGTGAAACTTATGAAAAAGTACATTTTGCACATGGAAGTGTTTTGAGTCATGTAGCTTTTGAAGCGGCTTATAAAGAGGGTGACGAGTGGCTGCGTGAACTCAAAATACATTTAATGCAAAACTATACGCTGCTAGCAGAGATGCTGCATGAGTATAGTGCATGGATAAAACTCACTCCAATTGAAGGAACCTATCTTGCATGGCTTGATTGTCGCGGTATGGGCATGCGTGATAAAGAGTTGCGAAAGTGGTTTGTCGAGGAGGCAAAACTTGGACTTAATGCCGGACTTGCTTTTGGCAGAGAGGGGAGTGGCTTTATGCGCTTGAATTTTGCTGTGCCATTAGATACAATGTTGAACATAGTTACACAACTAGAAAATGCACTGCATAGGAGAGTTAATGCTAAAAATTAGTTGGGATGAGTATAAGGAGCATAAAAAATATTCTCATAGGAAAGATAACTTTATGATTCTTTTAGAGTTTATGAAACGCTTCTATAATATTACGTCCCCTGCTGAGATGTTTCATATTTTTATTGAAGATGATATTGCCTCTATGATGTTGAAAAAACGGAATATTACAGATGCTGAGGGACTAGAGAATTATCTCTTTAAACTCTGATGCATTCTAAAAATCTTGAAAAAATTGAAGCTTTTATAGCGCAACATCATGTTCTGACTCTTGCTACTGCTAGAGAGAATGAGGTAAGTGCCTGTTCTCTTTTTTATGCCTATGATACACAGAGTCACTCTTTTGTTGTTGCTAGTTCTTTTGATACGGAGCATATTCAAAATGTATTGAAAAATGCCAACATCGCTGGAAATATTTTACTTGAAACCAGTGAAATAGGAAAGATAGAGGGTTTACAGTTTAAGGGAAAAATGCAGAGTTTAGAAGAGAATCGTTTAAAAGCACTCTATTTTAAACATTTCCCTTATGCAGTGGCACTTATTCCAAAGTTATGGCAAATAGAAGTTACAATTTTCAAATTAACAGATAATAGGCTAGGATTTGGAAAAAAATTGCTTTGGTCACAGAACCCAAAAGAAAAGGAAGAATAAAAATGATTAAAAAAGAGATACTTGTAATAGGTGGTGGACCTTCTGCTATGGTAGTAGCGGGCGGATGTAGAATGTTTTATCCAAACAAAAGTGTGAGTATTATTAAAAAAGATACAGACTCTATGGTTCCTTGTGGCATTCCTTATGTTTTTGGAAACTTGTTAGCCTCAGTTGAGGATGACATGATTCCCTGTGGTGATATGGCTGCAAAGATGGGAACAGAGCTCATTTATGACAAAGCTTTAAAAATTGATGGTGAAGCAAAAATGGTTACGTGTAAAAGTGGTGAAGTTTACAGTTATGAAAAACTCATTATTGCAACAGGATCAACACCAAAAGTGCCAAAAAAGATAAAAAATTATGATGCAAAAGGTGTTTTTCAAGTTCCTAAATCTCCAGATTATATTAGAAAAATGCAGAGTGCCCTTGCTGATGTTCAAGAGGTCATTATTGTTGGAACCGGCTTTATCGGTGTTGAAGTAGCAGATGAGTTACAAAGTGCCGGAAAAAAAGTGACACTTATTGGTCCAAGACTTTTAAAAAGTTCTTTTGATAAAGAGGTTTCCATGTATATGGAGAAGATCATTGATAAAAATGGTGTAAAACTCTTAAAAGGTGAACGGGTTACTGAGATAGTGATAAAAAAGGGACGTGCTTATGGTGTAAAACTCAAAAGTGATACAGTTATCAAAGCAGATGCCATTATTTTAGCAACGGGATATGCTCCAAATATAGATGTAGCACAAGAGAGTGGTATTCATATAGGAGAGTTTGGTGCTATTCGTGTGGATGAGTATATGCGAACAAATATAACTGATATTTTTGCTATTGGGGATTGCGCAGAAAAAAGAGACTTTATTACACGAAGAGTCAGCCCTGTAATGCTTGCCTCTACAGCAACTGCTGAGGCAAGAGTAGCTGCTGCAAATCTTTTTAGTATCAATCTTGTAAAATCATTCAAAGGGACTATTGGAATTTTTTCAACGGTTATGAATGATCAAGCTTTTGGTTCTGCCGGAGTAACTGAATCACAAGCGAAAAAAGAGGGTATAGAGTATATCTCTACTGTTGTAAAAGTAGCTGGAAAACATCCTGCAGTTCTGCCAAATACGCAAGAACAGGTTATTAAGCTTATTGCAACCAAAAAAGGTGGTGTTGTCATTGGTGCACAGCTTGTCGGTGGACTTGATGCCGGTGAGATGATCAATATGTTGGGAGCTATTATAGAGAGTAGATATACTATTTTTGATCTTATAGGTCTGCAGGTTGCAACGCACCCATTGCTTACTTCTGCACCGACAACATATCCTGTTATGCAGGCAGCTCAGATGTTAGTAGCTCAATTTTTTAAAGAGTAGAAAGTATGAAGATCAGGAAGTTTGCTTTTCTTGAAATAAAGAACACGCTACACCGGAGCTTTTAAAGACTACCATAGAGGGAATGAGTGCTGATTTAAAGCCATATGCTTTGCAACCATGTGGCCGATTTTGTTCCCATGTTACATAGTAGTATTTACAGCGTCTGCAGTTGATTCTTTTTTTCATAAATCGAAGTTTATCATATTTAGATAAAATATAAAAATTAAAACTCCAAGGGAAAATATGAACAGTAAAATTTTATTGATGTTACAACTCCAAAACCAACTTAACAATGCGACAAACGGAGAAGATTGGACAAAAGGGATTACAAAAAACAACAAAGAGATCAATTGGAGACGTTGTATCTATATGGAATCAGCAGAGATGGTAGACTCTTTTCCTTGGAAACACTGGAAAAATATAGAAGTAGCGCCTGACTGGGATAATCTTCAGATTGAAGTTGTTGATGTATGGCACTTTATTATGAGTCTTGCCATTGAACAGTATACGCAAAATATGCGTGGTGGAGTAGAGGATATTGCTCTTAATATCTCAGAAATGCCATCATTTAAATCACTAGAGAATAGCCTTGAGCGCTCTTTTGGGGATCAAAAGAGTGTTTTGGCAAAAGTAGAAGATATTATGCGTACTGTACTTGCAAAAGAGGGCGTTGATCTTGATACTTTGCTTGATGACTTTTTTGCGCTGGTATTGATGAGCGGGTTAAACCTTGAGACACTTTATCGTCTCTATGTTGGTAAAAATATTTTAAACCAGTTCCGTCAGGATCATGGTTATAAAGATGGATCATACATTAAAGTATGGGATGGTGAAGAGGATAATGTAGTAATGAAAAGGATTTGGGAAGAAAATGATGAACTCACACCTGAAAAACTTTACCGTGAGTTAACAAAACACTACCTTGCCTTAACAAAGAGTGTGTAATTGCAAAAGGTTTTGGAGCTTAGGGATGTAACGTTTGGATATACAACACGGAGTTTACTCTTTGAAAATCTCTCAATATCTTTAAAAAAAGGCGAATTAAAAGCTATAGTCGGGGAGAGTGGTGCAGGAAAAAGTACTATTTTTGAACTTATACTTGGTAATTTAAAACCATTGAAAGGGGAGATAAAAACTGAAAAAATTTCTGAAATTTTTCAAGATCCTTATAGCTCTTTTCATCCAAGTTATACAGTAATGAATCAAATAGAAGATGTTGCATCTCTTCAAGATTTAGATTCTTATCTTCACACTCTAAATCTTCATAAAAAGCTACTGTATAAATTACCGCATGAACTTTCCGGAGGACAATTACAAAGAGCTTCGATATTACGTGCAATGCTTATGAAGCCGGATATTCTTCTTTTAGATGAACCAACATCAGCACTTGATAATATAGTACAACTGGATGTTATGCAAATGTTAATGAAACATCTTGATACTATGGGAATGCTTTTAATTACACATGATATGGATTTGGCAAAATGGTGTGCTGATGAAATTATAGAAATTTAATTTTAAACCAATATAATAATAGAAGGAAAGAAAATGTATAAAATTTTAATCGTAGAAGATAATGCAGATAATTTAGCTGTTTTAGAAGCATTTTTAGAAGATGAGTATGAACTTGTCAATGCAGAGGACGGGAAAAAAGGTTTAGATTTGGCTTTGTCTCAAAAGCCAGATCTGATTCTTTTGGATATTTCTTTGCCTGAAATGGATGGAACAGAGGTTCTTGCACAAATTAGAAAAATAGATGAAATTAAGGAGACTCCTGTTATCGCATTAACAGCACATGCTATGCTTGGAGATAAAGAGAAGTTTCTTGAACTTGGTTTTAATGCATATGTTTCTAAACCGATTGTAGATGATGAAACATTGCTTGAACTGATAGAAACATTGATCAAAAAGGATTAAAGATGGATTTTACAAAACCAATACCAATAGCTGATAATATATACTGGGTAGGAATGTTATTGGAAAATGACCCCTTTCAGTGTCTTCCATATTTTATAGAAAATGGGGATGAGTCTATTTTAATAGATCCTGGTTCAATGCTTGAATTTGAAGATGTAATGCAGAAAGTTTCACAAGTAACAGATATAAAAAATATAAAATATATTGTTCTTCATCATCAAGACCCTGACTTGTGTGCAGCTGTTCCTGAGATAGAAAAACGCATTGATCGTAAAGATTTAAAAATTATTACACACAGTCGTATGACTGTTCTTATAAAACATTATCAGGTTACTTCTCAATATTATGAAATAGATAAAAATGATTTGAAGATCTCTTTTAAAAGCGGTTTGAAATTACAATTTTTAACAACTCCGTATTGTCATTCGCCAGGTGCTTTTGTGACATATGAACCAAAATCAAAAGTTCTTTTTTCCAGTGATATATTTGGCGGACTTGAAGAGTCTTGGGATTTTTATGCAAAAGAGGATTATTTTCAACAGGCAAAAGCTTTTCACAGTACCTATATGCCTAGTAAAGATATCTTTAATTATGCTTTGAGAAAGATCGAGCAGTTGGATATCAATCTTATTGCGCCACAACATGGCTCTATTATTGAGAGAAGGTATGTTTATAATCTTATTGAGGATATGAAGAATCTTGAATGTGGTTTGTATATTGATAACAAATATAATAATGAGTTGATAGATACGATCGCCAAGTTAGAACAAAAAGAAGAGGAGTTACGTGAGTATAAAGATCATCTTGAACAAAAAATAAAGTCCAAAACATATGCATTAGAAGAAACCAATTCAAAACTTCAGGCAGAACAGTCAAAACTTCATAAGTTTAACAAATATCTAAGTGAACTCAATTCAGTCGATGTCAGTTCCTTAGCCAACAATGCAATTAAACAGATTTTAGATATTACAGATTCTCAGGTTGGTATTTTTTATATTAGTGACAAGAATCACAACTTAAAAGTTTTAGCAGAGTATTCAGTTGATGAAAATCTTTTGAATGAAAAATCTTTTGATATTTCTTCTGATGGAATTGTTAAAAAAGCGTATGATCGTGGTGAGTGGGTCTATATTAACGGAATGAGTGAGGATATTTCTATAGAGATTGATTTAGGTTTGTATAAAGCAAAATTACAGCATATAAAAGTTATTCCGTTGATTTTTCAAAAGAAAAAAATTGGTGTTATTTTGATAGCTTCTGTCTCCTCTGCGATGTTTGATGAAAGTTATCTAAAGGCTTATATTACATCACTGGTTCAATCACTCAGTAATGCAATGTCCTATGTGGAGATACAAAAAAGTTCTATTGCTCTTCAAACTGCAAATATGGAGTTAGAAGAATCAAATCGATTAAAATCAGAGTTTTTGGCAAATATGTCTCATGAATTAAGAACACCTTTAAACTCTATTATAGGATTTTCAAATATTTTGCAAAAAAACAAAAAAGGAAATCTTTTAGAAAAACAACTTTCCCAATTAGAAAAAATAAATCGCAATGGGATGAATTTATTAGATTTGATCAACAATATTTTAGATTTAAGTAAAATAGAATCTGGGAAAATGGAACTTGATATTAACAAAATAGATTTAGTAAGTGTTGTAAGTACAACTTTAGAGTTAATTATGCCACAAGCGTTAAATGAAAATAAAAAACTACTCTTTCATAATCAACTTTCTAAAAATATTTACTATTATGAAACTGATGAACAGAAATTTAAACAGATAATTGTTAATCTTGTCTCAAATGCTATTAAATTTGTTGAACCTGCAACAGGTAAAATTGATGTTACGCTTACTGAAGATGAACAGATGATTAGGGTCTTGGTTTCTGACAATGGTATAGGAATAGCTGAAGATAAAATTGATTATATTTTTGGTGCATTTCAGCAGAGTGATGGAAGTACTACTCGAAAATATGGTGGTACGGGTCTTGGTCTTGCTATCTCAAAAAGTATGGCAGAAATGTTAGGTGGATATATTGAGGTTCAATCAAAATTGGATGTAGGATCAACTTTTACACTTTGTTTACCTAAGAAAAACAGAGTAGGTGGTGAAGTTTTTAAAAATAATTTAGAAGAGTTGAAAGTAAAATTTAAAACATTTTCAAAAATAGAATCTGTACTCATTATAGATGATAGTAAGGATGTTATAGAACTTATAAAAGAGTATTTGAGTGATTATAATTGCAAGATTTATACGGCAAACAGTGGTGAAGATGGATTGAAGATAGCGCAAAAGGTAAAACCTTCCTTGATAACACTGGATATTATGATGCCAAATATGAATGGCTGGGAGGTTTTAAAACGATTGAAAAGTTCCACTCAAACTATTGATATACCGGTTATAATGATAAGTAATATTATAGACAAAGGTAAAAGTATGCGGTTTGGGGCAGTAGATTCTATTGTTAAACCATTTTCAAAGGATGATATAAAATCCATAATTCGTAAATATTTTAAAGAAGATAAAAAGATATCATCTGCACTTATAGTGGATGATGAACCAGATGTTCGAGAACTGCTTCGTAATTATATACAAGATGATATAGAGATTATAAAAGAGGCTGTAGATGGTAAAATGGCTTTAAATATTATAGAAGATGGTTTTATCCCTGATATCATTTATCTTGATTTAATGATGCCAAATTTAAGTGGTTTTGACTTTTTAGAGCTTACAAAAACAAATAGAAAACTTAAAAAGACACATATAGTTGTTGTAACCGCAAAAGAGTTAACAAAGGAAGATAAAGAGATTTTAAATGGAGCAAATGTCAGCGTTATTAAAAAAGGTTCCAATATAGAAGCAATAATAAAAGATTTTGCAAAGGGAAATTATGAGTGATTTATTTAACTCCAATATTTTAGTAGTTGATGATAATGAAGATAATTTAGAGTTAATTGAAGATTTTTTAGAAGATGAAGGGTATGAAAATATTATTTGTGTTTTAGGCGCAAGAGAAGCTTATGATGTTTTAGCAAAGGAGAATATAGATCTTATTATTTTAGATATCATGATGCCGGATATAGACGGCTTAAAGGCTTGTGCATATATTAAATCCCAACAAGAGTATAGAGACATTCCTATTATAATAGCAACTGCAAAAGTAGATTTAGAAACGTTGAAAGCCGGATTTGCTGCAGGTGCAAGTGATTATGTGCGTAAACCTATAACCAATGAAATTGAATTATTGGCGAGGGTGAAGAATGCTTTAACTATAAAGTCTCAACTAGATTATATAAAACGTAGTAATGCCTCTTTGGATAAAAAAGTACAAGAGGAGATAGAAAAAAATCGTAAAAAAGATTTTCTTATGCAAGAACAGACAAAATTAGCAGCTATGGGTGAGATGGTTGGGAGCATAGCGCATCAATGGAGACAGCCTTTAAATGCACTCAGTATTAATCTTCAAAATCTTAAATATGATTTTGAAGATGGTTTAATAGATGCAAATTTTTTAGATGATTTTATAAACAACAATAAAATGATAATCGATTTTATGTCAAATACAATTGATGACTTTAGAAATTTCTTTAGTATAGATAAGGAAAAAACAGATTTTTCAGCATTAGAAGCTATTCATTATGTGTTAAATATTCATAACTCTGTGTTGAAAAAGTATAATATTGATAGTAGCGTTACAGGTGAAGATTTTATTATTCATGGTTTTAAAAATGAGTTTTTACAAGTCATTTTAAATATTTTTAATAATGCCAAAGATGCTTTCTTGCAAAATAATATTGAGAATAAAAAGATAATGATTCACATAGAAAAGCATACAATTACTATAGAAGATAATGCCGGTGGGATAGATGATAAAATTTTAGATAGAATTTTTGAGCCATATTTTACTACAAAAGAGCAAGGAAAAGGTATTGGGATGGGACTTTATATGTCAAAAATGATTATTGAAAATAATATGAATGGAGTTTTAGAGGTCAAAAATGTTAATAATGGTGCATTATTTAAAATAGTATTCGATGAAAAGTCCTAAGGAATCAAAATTAAATAAAACCGCGATTCCTAAGTATAGATTTTTTTGAAAAGCATAATTGCCAAGAGCGTAGCCGAAAGAGTCAGTGCTACATTTAAAAAGATATTGAGTGCAACTTTTGTGATTTCTCCATCTTGAAGCATAGTGATATTTTCAAGGGAGAATGTTGAAAAAGTTGTTAGGGCTCCTAAAAATCCGGTAATTACAAAAGCTTTATATTCCGGTTCTACACTTTGAGCAAAAAACATTGCCGCAAAACCAATAATAAAACTTCCCAATACATTCACTGTTAAAGTACCAATAGGAAAAAAGGTATCAAACATCTTTTGTGTATTTGTTGCAATAAGATAACGAGAAATAGCACCAAAAAAACCGCCAGCACCGATAAAGAGTAAAAGTGTTAGATTCATTGTAAACGATCTTGTGTAAAGTTTTCATGTTTGTATCGAATAACTTCAGTCTCTGTTAAAGTGATAAGTCCGTTATCAAGCATAGGATCAATATGATCGATAAAGTCAGTGATTTTTTCTGCATCATCAATGATTTCAATTACCAAAGGTAACTCCTGTGCAAGTGCCCATACATTAAAACTTCTAAGTTCTGAAAAAGCACCGATACCGGCTATACCTTTATAGACTGTAGCACCAGCGAGTTTTTTCTCTTTGACTTGTTTTAAGATCGCTTCCCAGAGAGGTTCGTCTTCATATTTGTCTAATGTATCAATATAGATTTTTAAAACTTTTTTTTGTCCCAAATACCGTTTCATTGCTCTTTGCCTTTTACTTCTTGATCATAGACTTCTTGCATCGTCTCTCGTAAATTATTAAGCCAGTCAGGATCATTTTTATCCGCTATAAAGCTCTCTAAAAACATAACCTTAATCGTTCCAGGAGAGTAGTAAAAACGCTTTATATCATAATACTTTGCAGTCTCTATAAGGACTACAGGCTGGACACGCAGTTGAAATTTATCTGCAACTACTTTCGCGCCATTTTTAAATGGAAGCATTCTTCCATTTCGTGATCGTGTGCCTTCTGGAAACATGGTAATAACACGACCTTTGTTTAGTCTGTCTTTTGCATTTTTAAGCAATCTGATAAGAGAAGTTTTGCTTTTTCTCTCAATAGGAATATCTTCTGGCATACTCATTGCCAGTCCAAAAAAAGGAACATCAAAAAGCTCTTTTTTTGCTA
>Ga0256842_1003026_pt1 | contig 11541 bp, 9 predicted proteins | sample 4559240metaG_FD_185973 | JGI IMG/M metagenome (GOLD analysis project Ga0256842, IMG submission 185973) | Hydrothermal vent microbial communities from Guaymas Basin, Mexico - 4559-240 | ecosystem: Environmental > Aquatic > Marine > Hydrothermal vents | place: Mexico: Guaymas Basin | collected...
AGAAGATGATATGTAAGTTTCCACCTTTAGAAGTGCCACCTCGGAGGTGGAAACTGTCCTGAATCAAACTCAATCAAATCCTTTTCAATCTTAACGGATTTAATAACAGAAATATTTAAAAATCTGTTAAAAAAATACGGGAGCATTGTAGTAGGTGGCAAACCTGTACTGATTTGACACATATTTTACACAGAAAAATGCTCACAAAAAAAGCCAACCTTAGGTTTCCCCAAGATTGGCGTTGTAACAGGCTTTAAATTGGTAGCGGGGGCAGGATTTGAACCTACGACCTTCGGGTTATGAGCCCGACGAGCTACCAGACTGCTCCACCCCGCGTCAAACACAAAAAGTAATATATCTGTTTTTTAAAAAATGTCAAGCAGAAAGTCATTATATTTACAGATATATCCAAGCATACTAATTCATCTTGGGCAGAAGCTACTCGATAAATAGTAAAAAACCAAACCCTGCTTGATATATTTTATGCAAACATATCTTTAAAAAATCTATTATTTTCTTTACTTAAAGTTTTAACATCAATATTGATGATATCGTTAATTTTCAGATTATCACCCTTAACGATTCCAATTTTTTCGAAATCTATACCGATATCTTCGGCAATTTTACTCAATTTTGCATCATCCTTTGATTCAACAATTATAACACCCTGCGTTTCCGAGAATAGATATAAATCATCCCTGCCGTCGTATTTAAGATTAATTTCAGTGCCCATACCGGAAGCTAAACACATTTCGGAAATTGTAACTGCCAAACCCCCGTCTGAAACATCGTGAGCTGCATACAATATCCCATCTTCAATGGCTTTATGCATCACCTCTTTAAGTTTTTTATGGAGATTGAAGTCAACTTTCGGAATTTTGCCCTCAACCCTATTATGAATCCATTTCAAATAAGCTGAACCACCCAATTCTGCACTTTTTATGTTTCCGAGTATAAAGACAGAACTGCCTGTTCTTTTAAAAGCAATATCCAAAGCTCTATCGGGTTTCTCCATAATACCTACCATCCCGATATTGGGCGTAGGATATATATTGCTCTGCACGGTTTCATTATAAAGACTTACATTGCCACTTACAACAGGAACACCCATAGTTTCGCAGGCTTTCGATAAACCCTCAACCGACTCCTTGAACTGCCACATAATTTCCGGATTTTCAGGATTGCCAAAATTGAGACAATCTGTTATTGCAATAGGCTCGGCACCTACCGTTATCAGATTCCTGTAAGCTTCCAAAAAGGCGAGCTGAGAGCCTTTGTAAGGATTTATGTAAACATATCTCGGGTTAACATCAACTGTAGCGGCAACCCCTTTTCCCGTTTCTTTAATTCTTATTACGGCAGCATCGTGTTTTGGAGCAAGAATGGTATTTGTTTGAACTGTCGAATCGTATTGCTCATAAAGCAAATGTTTATCAGATAAATCTGGACTTTTAAGCATCTGAATCAATGTTTCATTGTAATCCTCAGGCTCTTTTATGTTATCGAATTTAAACTCTTCTATTGTTTTTATATATTCCGGAAGCTTAACCTCTCTTTCATAAGACGGTGCATTATCCACCATTAATCCTACATCAATATCAGCTACGGTTTTACCTTGCCAATATAGGTTTATACTTTTTGTGTCTGTAACCTCTCCTATTACCTCGGCATCAAGATTCCATTTTGTAAATATATCCTTAACATCCTGCTCTTTGCCTTTTTTTGCAATTACCAGCATTCTCTCCTGAGATTCCGAGAGCATTATTTCATTAGGTGTCATCTTTTCTCTTGTAGGAACCTTGTCTAAATACAGATTTAATCCAACCTTTCCTCTTTCTGCCATCTCAAAGGCGCTTGATGTGAGCCCCGCAGCACCCATATCCTGAATACCTTCTATGATATCTTTCTGCATAAGTTCAAGGCACGCTTCAAGAAGAAGTTTTTCGGTAAACGGGTCACCTACCTGCACCGCAGGTCTTTCTTCTTCATAATCTTCATCAAATGATGCAGATGCCATTGTAGCTCCGTGAATACCGTCTCTTCCCGTTTTAGAACCAACATAAAAAACAGGATTGCCAAGACCTCTTGCAACTCCTAAGAATATCCTGTCTTTTTTTCCTATTCCGAGAGTAAAGGCATTCACAAGGTTATTTCCGTTATAGCATTCATCAAATGTAGTCTGTCCTCCTATTGTGGGCACACCCATACAATTTCCATAATCCCCTACACCCCTAACTACACCGTCAAGCAAAAATTTGGTTCTTTCGTAATCAGGATGTCCGAAAAATAGGGCGTCGAGATTCATAACAGGTCTTGTTCCCATAGTAAAGACATCTCTTAAAATTCCGCCGACTCCTGTTGCTGCACCCTGATACGGTTCAATAAATGACGGGTGATTGTGTGACTCCATTTTGAAAGCAGCCACAAAACCATCGCCAATATCAACAACTCCCGCATTTTCCCCGGGTCCTATAACAACAAATTTGCCCTTTGTAGGGAATTTTTTAAGATGTACCTTTGATGATTTATAACTGCAGTGTTCGCTCCACATAGCTCCGGCTATATCAAGTTCTATAGTTGTTGGTTCACGATTTAATTTATTTTTCAATAGTTCGTACTCTTTTAAGTTTAAGCCTCTTATCTTTAATTCTTCCTCGGAAATCATAAAACCCCCAAATATTTATCCAATTTTTTGCAATAGAATGGTTGAATAATCTTTTAAAAATTCATTCTTCAATGTTTTAAATCCCAATTTTTCAAAAGCTGCTCTTACTGTGTAATTTTCTTCCCATACAACACCCGAAAGCAAAAGATATCCTTTATTTTTAATATGTTTATTTATATCATTTTTCATAAAGACTATAATATCGGCAAAAATGTTTGCCAAAATCACATCAAACGAGCCTTCAACCTTTTCCATACTATCTGCACAAAAACATTCTAAATTCTTAACATTGTTTAGCTTGCCGTTTTCAACGCACTCCTCAACAGCCTTTTCATCTATATCAAAACCAACCGCTTTGTCAGCGCCGAGTTTCAACGCAGCTATTGACAAAATACCACTTCCTATGCCAATATCCAAAACAGTGGCATTTTCTAAAGGCACTTTCTCTAAAAATTTAATACAGCTTACATTTGTTTCGTGAGCACCCGTACCAAAAGAAACACCTTTAACAAATGTTATCTTCTCTCTTTCTGTTTCAGCCCAAGGCGGTGCTATCACAAATTTTTCTCCCAATTCAATATACTTGTCTTTATTTTTCCATCTCCACTCCATCTTATCTACCCCTTCATTTACAACTTTACAAAACAGAAAATATTTTATCAAAATTTAAACAAAACTTAAACCTCAATATATTGCTTTATATTAAAAAGTCTTGTAAAATGAAAGTATGTTTCTATATAAAGTACTCTTGCCCTTAGCTTTAAAAAATTCATTTACCTATTCATCGGATGAAAAAATTCAAAACGGCACACGCGTATTGGTCAACCTAAAAGGTAAAGAAAAAATAGGTATAGTGTGGGAAAATATTCAAGAAGTCCCGGATTATGAAATAAAACCCATAATAAAAATTTTAGATTCACAGCCTGTACTTAATGAAGAAATAATGAAAACCATAGAATTTATATCGTTTTACTATATCACATTTAAAGGTCTTGTATTAAAAAGTTCCCTCCCGAAAAAATTTTTTGAGATAACGGACGAGATAGATTTGGAAAAAGAAGAAAATCAGGTTTTAGATATAAATGTTGTTAAACTTTACAAGCTCAACGAAGAACAGGAGTATATTTACAACAGCATTGACAAAAACAGTTTTAATGTAAATTTAATCTTTGGAGTAACCGGAAGCGGAAAAACCGAAATCTACTTGAATTTAATAGAAAACATTATACAAGCAGGAAAACAGGCTGTAGTTCTTGTTCCTGAAATAGCATTGACACCGCAATATATAGAAATTTTTGCAGAACGATTTCCCAATATAGAAACAAGCATCATACATTCGAGATTAACACCAAAGAAAAAGTTCCAAAACTGGAATAGTTTCTTAAAAAATAGAAGCAAGATTTTAATAGGCACCCGTTCCTCCGTAATGTTGGATTTTTCAAATACGGGAATTATCATAGTTGACGAAGAAAATGACGAATCATACAAACAGGAGAACGAGCCAAGGTATAATGCAAAAGATATAGCAATATATAGAGCAAAAAATTACAATATTCCGGTAGTTCTTTGTTCTGCAACACCTACAATTGAGAGTCTTTATAAAGCAAAAACAGGCAAATTCAAACTTTTTAAACTTTCAAAAAGAATTAAAAATATACCTATGCCTAAGATTGAAATTATCGAAAATAGATATGATGAAATATTTGCTCAAGAAACGATAGACGAAATTAAAAAAACTATCAACAAACAGGAAACTGTTGCTGTTTTAATAAATCGCCGCGGGTTTTCAAATTATATGGTCTGCAAGGAATGTGGATACCTTTTTTTATGTCCCAATTGTAGTGTGTCGCTAACATATCACAAAGAAACAAATGACCTAAAGTGCCATTGGTGTGAAGAAAATTTTGAAATACCCAAAAAATGTCCCAAATGCGGCTCTTACAATATCGTCGCAAAAGGAACAGGCTCTCAAAAAGTTGAAGAAGAGCTTAAAAATATATTTCAGGATAAAATAATAGAAAGATTTGATAGGGACTCGGTTACAACAAAAAAAGAGTTTGAAAGAATTATAGACAGTCTAAGAAGCGGTAAAACGGATATAATAATAGGAACCCAAATGATTTCAAAAGGTCATGACATATCTAAAATAGGTCTTGCAGTTATTACAAATATAGATTCCCTAATATCCATACCTGATTTTAGAGCCGAAGAAAAAACACTCTCTCTAATTATTCAAACAGCCGGAAGAAGCGGAAGGCAAAAGCAGGGAAAGGTTATTATACAGACACTATCTTCGAAGAATAAACTACTTTCATATGCAAAAAAACACGACTATGAAGCCTTTTACGACAATGAAATAAAAAATAGAAAAATATTCAATTATCCACCCTTTTCTCATCTTATAAGAATAATAGTGGAAAGTACAAACCGCGAGAAATCTAAAAACTGCGCAAATGAGATATTTACAGCGATAGAAAATGATTTTAATATTTTAGGACCTTCAAAATGCCCGATATACAAAATAAAAAATAGGTACAGGTATCATATTTTAATAAAAACATCAGATATAATTAAAAGCATAGACAGATTAAGGGAGAAAGTAAAAAGTTGTAAAGAAAAAGTGCATTTTGATGTTGACCCCATAAATTTTTTTTGATATAAATTAACAATAAATTTTGAGAGGGGTGATTTTTTGCCGGGTGTACTCGTAAGAAGTGACGAGAACTTTGAAGAAGCTTTAAAAAGATTCAAAAAGCAGTGCGAAAGAGCGGGTATTCTTTCTGAAATTAAAAAGAGAGAACACTATGAAAAACCGAGTGTAAAGAAAAAGAAAAAAGCACTTGCCGCAAGGAAAAAAGCGCTCAAGCGTCATAAGACAATGGATAGACGATAATGAAAAGCCCTCTTTCTTAGCCCTTAAGAGGGCTTTCTTTTTTTATGAATAACTATCTGTTCAAATATTCGATTATAAAGTCAAGGCAGTTGATTGGCAAAAGGGTTTCCTCTGTATTTTCTTATTCTTCATCTTCTTTTTCTTTGGGATTTAAAAATTCCGATTTTTTTTTATACATAGATTTGTCTCCACAAAGCGGTTTTGTATTTCCCATTACTCAAAAAATTATAAAAACGAGCATTAACGAACCCTCTTTTCTACAATTTCTCAAAAAAAAATTAAACAATTCCACTTTAATCGATATTGAACAAAACGGCTCTGAGAGAGTAGCCTATTTCCTGTTTGAGGATATAAGAGGATTAATCAAAAATCGTTTTAGACTTATCATAGAAACAATGGGAAGATATTCGAATCTTATCCTTACGGATTCAGACAACAACATTCTTCAGGCGTATAAGTATGTAGAACCCTCAATTATGCCCCATAAAAAATATAAAAAAGTAAAAAGCGATATGCCCGATTTAATGACAGAAGATATTGAAACGCTTAAGTTAAAGTTTAAATATAAGGAAAATATACTCGGCTTAGGCGGAATATTAAGAAAAAATATAAAAACAGAGGAAGAATTTTTACTATTAATAAACACAATCAGGCAGAGTTTTCAAAGCGATAAGTTTAAATTATACCTATACAACAATAAAGATATCTATCCCTTTAACCTTCATATAGACCTTAAAAAAGAAGAGGTTGACGATGATTTTATTGTTACGAAATTTATAACCAAACCCAATAAAAATGAGTTTAAAAATAGAAAAAATAATTTGGAAACAATACTAAATAAAAGAATAAAATCACTTGAGAAAAGATTAGGCAAGGTCAAAAAAGAACTTCAAAATTGCGACAATGCGGATAAATACAAAAACTATGCAGAAAATCTTCTTTCCAATCCGAATTTAGACACAAAATACAAAAAAAGCATAAAGCTAAACGACATTTATACCCTTCAAGAGATTAACATACCCTTAAACCCTGAAAAAAATCTTTTTTCAAATGCTCAAAATTATTTCAAAAAATATAAAAAGGCAAAAAAAAGCAAATCTATAATTAAAAAAAGAATTAAAGAAACAATGCGTGAATTTGAGTTTATACACCAACTTCTATTTGATGTTTATTTTGCTCAAAATGAAAAGGATGTAGAAGATATTAAAAATATTATGGTTAAAGAAAATCTAATTAGAATGAAAAAGCAAAAAAACCGTAAATTGTCATACAAGCCCTATGAACATATAAAAATAGACGATTTTGATGCCTATGTGGGAAAAAATGCACGGGGAAACGACTTTATAAGGATAAAACTTGCAAGTAAAAACGATTTATGGTTTCATGCAAAGGATAAACCCGGAGCTCATTTAATTCTAAAATTGCCGAATAAATTGCAAAGTGTAGATGATAATGTTAAAATCCTGTGTGCAGAAGAGATTGCCAGGAGGTCTAAATTGTCTAACGATGAGAAGATTGATGTTGATTACACCTTTGTAAAATTTGTAAAAAAACCAAAGAACTTTAAAACGGGTATGGTAACATACTCAAATTTTAAGACTATTACGGTGAAAAAATGAGCATTATAGACATAGCATTGGGTCTTTTTATTTTAATAATGGCAGTGAGAGGGGTTGTAAAGGGTTTTGTGAGGGAAGTTTTTGGTCTAACAGCTTTAATATTAGGTATATTTTCAGCTTATACATTTCAGCGCACATTGGGAATGGCACTACAAAAACATCTTACAATAACAACCGCAACCGGCAATATAGCGGCTTTTTTTATAATATTTTTTACGGTTTACATCATCATACTATTAATTGGGATAACAATATCATCAATTTTGAAAAAAATAGATTTAGGTTTTACAGACCGTGTTTTGGGGCTAACCTTCGGTGCATTTAAAGCTGTTTTATTTATAGCTATAATAACAATGATATTTCATAATATTGTTATGTTTCAATCAATATCTCAATCTATGAGAAAAGATTCTTTTATATACTACAATATTGACAGATTTACACAAAACAGCAAGATAATTCAGAATACCACAAAAACAATTAATAAAAAGAGAGGTTTGATATAATGAGAAAAATGAGAATTTTGACAACGCTAATTATTTTATTCGGAATATTTTATGCCGTTTATAATTTTACACCCTTTGTAAACAGAAACAGTATATCTATAAACATAAAGAGCCCTCAGGAGTATTTTTCAAAAAATAAAGACATTGTTGTCAATATAGATGATAAAAATGCAGGCATACAAGAGGTCTCTGTTAAAATAATCTCAATGAATACAATTATTACTCTTTATGACAAAAAAATAGACGATAAATTTGTAAAGCATTTCTCGATTAATTTTAAAACAAACAAGGTAATACCCGTAGGCAGTGCAACGCTTGTGGTTTCCGTAAAAGACTACAGCAAGAATAATTTCCTAAGCGGTTTTGAAAAAATAGAAAAAAGGGCGGTGATAGTTGATTCAACCAAACCGGTAGTTCATCTTTTAAGCGGAATCAGCAGAATAAAAATTACAGGTAGTGCAGTTGCCGTATATTACGTTAAAGATGATAATCTTGAAAATGTATATCTTGGCGTAACACACGGTAACAAGGTTGATAAATTCAAGGCATTCAGTGCTTCAAAGATTTTTGGTAAAAAGGGTGTTTACTTAAGTTTTTTTACCTATCCCATAGATAAAACTAAAAATTACTCAACGGATATATACGCAATCGACAAAGCCGGAAATATAACAAAAGCTCATATACCGGTTTACTATTCAAGTATAAGACTTAAGAAAAGTAAAATCAGAATAAGCGACAGATTTATAACAGACAAAGTTTTAAGAATTATGGAGAATGAAAATATAGGTCAAAAAAGCACGCTGTTAGATGATTTCCTTTACATCAACAATACGGAAAGAAGAGCAGATACAAACAAAATAAGACAGGTGTGCCGGAATTCCGTAAATAATTTTCTGTGGAAAGGCAGATTTATGCAACTTAAAAATTCAAAGGTTGAAGCAACTTTTGGAGATAAGAGAGCCTATTATTACAAAGGTCAACTTGTTGATATTAAAAGACATATGGGCTATGACTTGGCAAGTATAAAAAATGCAAAAGTCAACGCTGCAAATAACGGAATCGTTGTGTATGAAGGGTATCTCGGAGTCTACGGAAACACAATGATTATAGACCACGGATTCGGTATATTCAGTCTATATGCACATTTGCAGGATTTTCTTGTAAAAAAAGGCGCCGTCGTAAAAAGGGGTCAATATATTGCCATTACGGACACGACGGGACTTGCAGGCGGAGACCATCTCCATTTTGATATTCTCATAGACGGATATTATGCAAATCCCATAGAATGGTGGGATAAACATTGGATTAAAAATAATATACAATCCGTAATAGATTCTTCAAAGGTAAGACTTTCGCTAATTGAACAATAAATGTCATATTTTGACATAGATCCAACAAAAGAACCTATTCTTAAGAGCATAATTTATCTTTCAATACCTATGATGCTTGAGATGGGTGCTCAAAATGTTTTTAATCTTGTTGATACATATTTTGTTTCCCGCATTGCATACGAAGCGATAGGGGCACTGGTCACTTCAAGCATTATTATTATGCTTTTTATAAGTGTTTCCGTGGGAATTTCAACGGCAACAGGTATATATATTGCAACATACTGGGGTGCAAAAAAATACAAAAGGGCAAGCTTTCTATATTCTAACTCTTTACTTTTAACCCTGTGTGTATCAATTGCATTCAGTGTGGTGGTTTATCCGTTTTTACCCCAAATTCTGCATATTGTAGGATTGGAAAATGCAACTTTAGTTTATGCAAAACAGTACTTGGATATTGCAATTATAGGACTTGTACTAAATTTCCTATTCTCTCTTAATAATTCTGCAATCCGTTCTTTGTCTTTGCCCTCCATAGCACTAAAGGTTGTGGTTTTATCAAATATTCTAAACATCATATTTGACCCGTTTTTTATATTCTATTTAAAATTAGGCATAAAAGGTGCCGCTTTATCAACAATCGTTTCCATATTTTTTGGTATTTTTTTGCAGATGATACTGCTTTATAGGCATAATTTTTACTTTACGGGCTTAAGAATCAATACCTTTATGATTAAGCGTATTTTGGCAAAAGGTATTTTTGCAAGCCTTCAGCTCTTTTTTAGAATATCAAGTATGCTTGTTTTGATTAAAATCTTAGGTATTTTATCCCAGCAGGCAATTTCAGCTTATGGTGTCGTTATAAGGATATATCAGGTTTTATTGTTTATGGTTTTTGGAATAGCCAATACGGCATTTGTAATAACAGGGCAAAACTTTGGCGCAAAATTAATAGATAGAGCCAGAAAAAGTGCTTTTTTAATCATTGCTCTTGCCGTTCTTTTTATAGGAAGCCTTGATTTGGTTTTGTATTTAAATCGTAGTTTTCTGATATCTTTGTTTATAGCGGATGATACAGTCAAAAAAATAGCGGAAACAGTAATGTTTTTTTATGCTTTAAGCTATCCTTTTGTTATTGCTTCAACAATATCTTCGAGAATTTCAATGGCTATGCACGATACGAAAAGACCGAGTATGACAAATCTGCTTAACTTGTGGTTTTTTCAACTGCCACTGGCATATTTTTTATCTCTTAGTCTACGCGCAAACGGCGTATGGATTGCGATAGCTGTTTCTAATGTTACAGCTTTTTTGTTTAACTTTTCTATAATGTATTTAAATTTAAGGAAAGCCCAAAATGAAATTATTCAAAGCTAAATATATGTTTGACGGAACCAAACTTCTAACCGATAAAACCGTAGCGGTTAAAGACAACATCGTAGTTGATGCGGATAGTCAAAATACAATGAAAAAGGTTTATAATAATTATGAAATTGAAGATTTAGGATATGGGGTTTTGCTTCCTGGATTTGTAAATCTTCATACCCATTTAGAACTCTCTTATTTAAAAAACAGACTGCCTCAAGGTAAGGGATTCGTTAAATGGTTGGAAAGTATTATCTTAAATAAACATAAAATCGAAGATAAAACCCTCATTCAAAACTCTATGCAAAAAGGCTTGGATGAGCTTTATGAAAGCGGGGTAAGAATAGTGGCAGACATATCCAACACACTTGAAAGTTACAATTTAATAAAAGATGTTATGCCGCATTCTGTAATATTTTATGAAAACTACTCCTTATTAAAGAATAAAGCATGCGCAGTAAAACAAGAACTTGAAAGCAGTATGAGCGGCATAGAAAAAAAATTCAACAAATTAAGAATAGCCTTAGCAATCCATTCTATATACTCTACACATCCCTGCCTTATATCGTATATAGCAAATTACAAGAAACAGTCGCCTTTGTCTATTCATCTTTTGGAAAGCAGATACGAAAATGAATTTCTACGCTCAAGCGGTGAATTATTTGAATTTTTGAAACAAGCAGGTCTCATTGAACAAAATTTCTCATACAAAAGCGCTTTTGATTACTTAGAAAAAATAAAAGCACTGAGAAAAAATACAATATTTGTGCATATGGTACACTCTGAAAAAGAGGATTTTGATAAAATAAAAAATCTTAACTCTACAATTGCCGTATGCCCAAGAAGTAACAAATATATATCAAACGAACTACCCAATCTTTATTTAATGGAAGAAAGTGGCGTGAATATAGGCATAGGAACGGACAGCTTGGCAAGCAATTGGGATTTAAATTTTTTAAATGAGTTAAAATTCATACACAAAAATTTTAGTCAAATAAAATCTGAAACTATTTTTAAATGGGCTACAAGCAACGGCGCTAAAGCCCTATCTATAAATCTTGGATTTAACAAAAATCAAATCGCATATCCTTTCTTTATGCATACGGAATCAAATAAGCCCTTGGATGAAATCTTAGAAAAGAAAGATGAAATTTAAACGGCGTCC
>Ga0256842_1003027_pt1 | contig 11538 bp, 11 predicted proteins | sample 4559240metaG_FD_185973 | JGI IMG/M metagenome (GOLD analysis project Ga0256842, IMG submission 185973) | Hydrothermal vent microbial communities from Guaymas Basin, Mexico - 4559-240 | ecosystem: Environmental > Aquatic > Marine > Hydrothermal vents | place: Mexico: Guaymas Basin | collected...
AAGCCTCTCTTCGCTGATAATACTCTTCCTTTCAGGATCGGAAATGTAAGTCGCTGCCTAGTTAATCAGTTCTTTTTACTTATTCACTTTTTTATCCAATCACTTTTATAACTTACTTCTTTATATTATTTTACTTTTTTTATTTACTTGGCTTTATTTTTATATATTTTTGTTTTTGTATTTTATTATTGAAAATAAATATAGTGATTAGACTTTATATATTTTAAATCAACTGTCTTTTTATAAACTCCATATAATGTCCCTCTTCAAATTCTAGTTCATTATGAGTTCCTCTTTGGACAATTTTTCCATCATCTAAAACATATATCATATCTACATTTTTCACTGTACTTAATCTATGTGCTATTGTTATAACTGTTTTATTTTCTAAAATATCTTTGAGTGCTACATTTAATTTTAACTCCGTATGAACATCTAAAGCAGAGGTTGATTCATCAAAGATTACGATAGATGGATTGGCGATAATCATCCTAGCTATACTTAATCTTTGCCTTTGACCACCTGAAAGTCTCATACCATGTCGCCCCACAACACTATCTAAACCATCATCCATACCAGCTAACATATCATCTAGTTGAGAGATTCTTAAAGCTTCATAAATAGCCTCATCAGTTATAGAATCATCACCCATAGTTATGTTAAATCTTAGTGTTGAGTTAAAAAGTATAGGCATCTGTAACACTAAAAATATCTCTTTTCTAAGTGAGTGTTTACTAAGATTTTCTATATCTATACCATTATATTTTTGCTCACCACTTATCTTCTCATAAAAGCCAGATATAACTTGTGCTAAAGTTGTTTTTCCACTTCCACTAGCACCTATAAGTGCCACTTTTGAGCCAGATTTTATATCTAATGATATATTTTTTAGTATAGGTTTTTCGTTTGAGTATGAAAAGTTTAAATCTTTTACAGATATATCTACCTCTTTAGAATCTAAAACCTCATCACCAGTTTGTTCAGTTTTTAGTAGTAAAATTTTGTTGATTCTATCTAAGGCATTCATCGCTGATGAGTAGCTATACTGCATAGAGAGTATATCTTGAACAGGTGTCATGATAAACCATATATATCCAAACATAGCAAACATCATCCCGATAGTTAAATCGCTATAAACAACCAAAATCAAACCTGAAGCTCTTAAAATCTCAAACATAGCTAAAAATATAGTATATGATAGTTTCTCATAAGCCACACTCTTATAACCATACTCATTTGATGTTGTTTTAACATCTTTAGCATAATCTACTGCTCGTGAAAAAAAATAGTTCTCTTTGTTTGATGCTTTGATTTGACCATATAGGTCTAATGTTTCCCCTATATTATCTTGAAATTTTGCTATCGCTTGATTTTCATCTTTTTTTAACCCACCCACTATTTTTGACATCTTTTTACTCACTAACATAATGAGAGGTTGTATAACTAAAATCATAACACCTAAAACAGGGTTTATCATAATCATTACAACCCCAACAGCAAAAAGTGTTAAAACAGATGATACAAACTTACTTATAGAGGTGATGATAAAACCATCAAGTGTATTTACATCTGTAACCAAGTTAGCAGTAATAGCACCACTTCCTAAAGTCTCATACTCATTCATGGAGGTGATTTTAAGATGCTCTATCAATCTTTTGCGAATCATAAAAGTTACATATTTAGATATTTTTGTGAACACTCTTGTTATAATCACACCTAAAAAGTAGTATATTAACCTTAAAAATATAACAACTAAAGTAACGATAGCTATATAGTAAAAGGCTGTAGTTTCACCTATAAGATAGTTTATAGCATGAACAAACTCGGCAGGTTTTTGAAGTAAAATCTCATCAACCATAACAGGTAACATCATAGGAATCGGTACACTTACTAAAATCGCTAAAAGTGTGATAAGCTGACCATATATAAGAATCGGTTTTTTGTCTAAGATAAGTTTAAAAATTGTTTTGAGGGTTATCGGTGTGTTATTCATAAAACTATTATAATCAATAAATAGTTAAATTAAGGATTGGAATCTAAAAAGATTCCAATTAAATTTAAGAGTTTGTAGTTATAGCATTTGCAATTCTAAGCATAGTCTCCTCTTTGCCTAATATAGCCATAACAGAATCTAACCCTGGACCAGACATTTTTCCTAATAAGGCAACTCTTAAAGGCTGACCTATTTTTCCAAAACCTATCTCCATCTCATTAACAACCTCTTCCATTATATGGTGATAATCTGATGGTATATGTAACTCATCAGCAGATGATAGTTTTGCACCAAAGTTATTTAGTATAGCGATAGCATCACCTTTAAAAGCTTTCTTAACAGCTTTTTCATCATAAGATGTTGGAGTTAATAAAATCTCATCAACCAAAGATGCTAACTCTTTTAATGTTTTTGCTCTCTCTTTTAGTTCATCTAGTAAAATCTCTTTTTTATCATGTGAGCCTATCATAACACCATACTGAGTTAAAAGTTCTACTAACTCATCATTTGAACTTTTTTTAATATAGTGAGCATTTAACCAATCTAATTTTTCAGTATTGTAGATAGATGCTGATTTATTTATATCTTTAGGATCAAACAACTCTTTCATCTCATCCATAGAAAATATCTCTTGATCCCCATGACTCCAACCTAAACGAACTAAAAAGTTTAAAAGTGCTTGTGGAGTATAACCCATCTCTTTATAAGCCATAACATCAGTAGCACCATCTCTTTTAGATAGTTTTTTACCTTTTGAGTTATGAATCATAGGAACATGGTAAAACTTAGGAATCTTAAAACCTAAAGCTTCATAAACAACTATCTGTTTAGGTGTATTACTTAAGTGGTCATCTCCACGAATAACTTCATTGATTCCCATAAGATAATCATCTATAGCTACAACAAAATTATAAGTTGGACTTCCATCAGCACGAGCAATCACAAAATCATCTAAAATATCTTCAGCTTGAAAAGATATATCACCCTTAACACCATCATGAACTAAAATCTCACCACTTAATGGTGCTTTGATTCTTATAACTGGCTCAACACCCTCTGGTGGAGTTCCCTCAAAATCACGATATTTACCATTGTACTTTGTTCTTTCATTATTTGCCATTTGAGTTTCACGAAGCTCTGTAAGCTCCTCTTTTGACATATAACATTTGTAAGCTTTACCCTCATCTAAAAGTTGTTTTATATACTTAGCATATATATCATCTCTTTTTGATTGGTAAGTTATCTCACCATCTGCTTCTAAACCTAACCACTCAAAAGCTTTTAGAATCGCTTGTGTAGCCTCCTGTGAGTTTCTAGCTTTATCAGTATCTTCTATACGAAGAACAAACTTACCACCATTTTTTTTAGCCCAAAGGTACGAAAAAAGTGCAGTTCTTAAACCACCAATATGTAAATATCCTGTCGGAGATGGAGCAAAACGAGTAACAACCATATAAAAGCCTTTTATTTTAGTAACCATATTCTAAACAAATGTTGGTTAAGAATGGGTAAAAGTTTTAATAAATTTATGTTACAATTGTCGATACTTTAATAAAATGGGTTTGTATGTTTAAAATATTTTTTATCTTTATGTTCGTTATCTCTTTAGATGCCAAAATGGTTGATGGTATAGCTATGGTTGTCAAAGGTAAGGCTATCACTCTTTATGATATAAAAAAAGAGATGATACAGTTAAATATAGATGAAAAAAAAGCATCAGATATTTTGATTCGTAAAAAGCTTGAAGAGGCTGAGATAGATGAGCGAAAGATAACAGTATCTAGTTCTGAAATTTTTGATGATATTAAAAAAACTGCTGAAAGAAATAAGATGAGTATTAGTCAATTTTATAAAGCAGTAAGAGAATCAAATAGTCTTAGTTCAAGTGAACTAAAAAAGAAAATCAAAGAGAAACTTCTCTCTCAAAAACTATACTCTGCTATAGCTTATAGTTCTATATCTCAACCAAGTGAAGAAGATATACAAGAGTATTATAAACTTCATAAAGATAGTTTCACACATCCAAAATCTTTTAATGTGGTGATATATAACTCTAAAGATAGAAGAAGATTAGAGGAGAAAGTATCTAACCCTATGTTGTATGCTCCAGACATAGCTACAAATGAACAAACTTTACCATACTCAAAAATCTCACCACAACTATCAAACCTACTAACTAAAACACCACTAAATAGTTTTACACCCATTGTTCCTGATGGAAATGGTGGATACACAAGTTTCTACCTAAAAGATAGAGAAGCAACTACAGAGCAATTACTAGATGATGTAAAAAATCAAATCATTAATATTATAATGGGTCAAGAGAGAGAACAAGTTTTAAGTGACTACTTTGCAAGACTTAAAGATAATGCTGATATAAAAGTGATAAGAACTCTAAAGGATATGAAAGATGCTAAATGATAAAAATTTTATAAATATAGCTACCGAATTAGCAACTGCTTCTAAATGTGTATCTAAACAGGTTGGTGCTGTTATTGTTAAAGATGGTAGAATCTTAAGCACAGGCTACAATGGTACTCCAGCAGGGTATACAAACTGTTGTGATTACTGGGATGGAAAATATACTCCAGAGCATCACGAATGGTCAAAAACTTACGAAATTCATGCAGAGATGAATGCTATCATCTGGGCAGCAAGAGAGGGAATCTCGATAGATGGTGCAACTATATATGTAACTCTTGAACCTTGTAGTGAGTGTAGTAAAAACCTTATAGCAAGTGGTATAAGAAGAATCGTTTATGCAAAAGAGTATGAACATACACACTCTGAGACAATCTCAAAATTTATAAAAGATAATGGTGTTATTATTGAAAAATTAGAGATAGATAGCTAGAATAAAATTCTAACTATTTATAAACTCTGCTATTTTAGATGTTGGTCTCCCTATGATAGCTTTACCATCTTTAAAAATAACTGGTCTCTCTATAAGTATAGGGTTATTTACCATCGCTACTATCAGTTTTTCATCATCAGTCTCATTATCTAATGCTAACTCTTTATACACATCTTCTTTTGTTCTCATAAGTTCTCTAGCAGATAAACCTAACATACCTAAAGTTACTTTTATCTCATTTTTATCTGGAGTATTTTTAAGATACTCAACTACATCACTTTTACAACTATTTTCTTCTAAGATATTCATAGCCTCACGAGACTTTGAACATCTTGGATTGTGCCAAATTTTTATCATATTTTCCCTTTTTCTATTATAAATCACTACTTTTTAGTGTTAAACCTTTTAGGTGGTTGATAGGGTATGAGTAAGTTATACCTGCACCAGCACCCGTAATATCAAGATCACCAATAACCGTTTGTATAATTTTATCAACTTTTTTAGTTGGTATGATAAACATCATATTTGAATCGGTTGAATCACTATGAAGTTTATTGTAAAAATTATCTATCTCATCAAGACCCATACCATGTGCTTTCATAATCGTAACACCTCTAGCACCAGCCTCTTTAGCAGATAAAATTGCTCGTTCCTCTAAACTATGAGGAACAATGATATGAACAGCAGAGAATGGCATCTCATAAGAGTGTCTTTTATCTGTTCCTTGAACACTTACTGTTGATAAACCCATATCTTGAGCATCTTTTAGAGCATGACGAAGTTCATCTATATGTAACTCCTCTTTCTCCTGTTCCCCTTTGATTCCTAACCTATCAGTTATAACACCATAAGCCATAACCATAATCATAGGAAACAGTGAAGCAAATGCTATAAGTCCAAAACCATCTATAAGTGGATCACGACCAGGGATGTTAGTAGCTAAACCAAGACCAAGAGCAGCAACAAGTGGTACTGTAACTGTTGAAGTTGTAACTCCACCACTATCATAAGCGATAGGGATGATATACTTAGGAGCGATAAATGTTAAAGCGATAACAAATATATAACCAGCCATAATGTAGTAAACAATCTCACCACCATTAACGATTCTAAAAGCACCAAGTGAGATACCTATAGCTACACCAACAGCAACAAACATACGAAGAACAAAGTCATTTATCTTACCATCACTAATCTCTTTTGCTTTTCTAGCGATAGCAGTAAGTGAAGGTTCAGCCATAGTTGTTGAAAAACCGATAGCAAAAGAAAATGTATAGATGATAAAGTTATTTCCAGTTTGAGTAAGTTCAAATGCCATAGTTTCACCAAGTGAAAAAAGCCCCATCTCAAGCCCAATGATAAAAGCATCAAGACCTAAGATAACCAAACCAAAACCGATAAGAACCTCTTTTAGATTCTCTATAGGTTTTTTAAGAATCACATACTGAAAAAATAGTATAACAGCTAAAATAGGGACAACATCCATAGCTACACTAACTAAACCCTCTAAAATTCCCAATAAAGAATAATCAGTAGCAGAACTAACACCAGCCTCTAACACTTGTGTAATAACAGGAACATCAATAGTCGATACATCAACAAACTGATAAACATAGATTCCATAAAACTGAACAAATATCATAGGTGTAAGTGAAGCAAAAGCGATAAGCCCAAAACCATCTAAAATAGGGTTTCTACCCTTTATGGTGGAAGCTAAACCTATACCAAGTGCAGCAACAAGTGGGACGGTTACAGTGGAAGTGGTAACACCACCAAGGTCAAATGCCAAACCAACAATCTCTTTTGGTGAGAAAAAAGTTGCTGCAACAACTAAAATATACCCAGAGATGATATAGTAATGTATAGGATGACCTTTAATAATCCTCCAAACACCAACAACTATGGCAAAGCCAACAGAAAATGCCACAACCATACGGAGAAAAAAAGCATCAATACGACCAGAACTTATACTAGCTGCTTTATCTGCTATCACCGAAAGGGCTGGTTCTGCTATGGTAGTACCAAACCCTATCATAAAAGCAAATATAACTATCCACATAGTTGAGCCTTTATTGGCAAAATCAGCTGCTAATCCCTCCCCAACAGGAAAAATTCCAACCTCAAGACCAAGCAAGAAAATAGCAAGACCAACCCCAACAATAGCTAACCCAATAGCAGTACCCATCCAATTTTCAGGAACACTCTGAATTACAACCAACTGAAAAAACATAATCACCAAAATAATCGGCATCAAGTCCCTAAGTGATTCTTTAAGAAGCTTTAAAAACGATCTCAAACTTAACATTACAACCCTTATAAAAAATATACTCTAATTGTATCAATAATTTTTGAAACTAAAGTATAAAATATATATAAAATTTTCTATAATCAAATAAATAATTTGGGTTTAAGTATCTAGTAGGTACAATCACACCCTCTCTTAAATGGTTCAGTGTCCGAGTGGTCTATGGTGCAACCTTGGAAAGGTTGTGTGGAGTTAAATCCACCGCGGGTTCGACTCCCGCCTGAACCTCCATTTTTCTTAATGTATTAAAATATAATAAGGTTTACCTATAAGTTCATTTTTATCATATCCAGTAATTTTAGCTAATGCTTTAGTTATATAAATAATTTTTATTTGTTTGATTAGCAATAAGTGTTGAAATAGTTAGTATAAAGAGTAGTAAAAATATTATTTAAATAATCTATCGAATAAATTATTAGTTATCGCTTAATATATGATTTATATTATTCATGTATTAAGCAATTATAAAACTTTGTAATAAACCTTAACTTCCTTTAAATAAGAAAAAGCTATAATTTTAAAAATCACAATTATAAGGATTATATATGCAAAGAAGAGATTTTTTAAAAACTTCAATTGCTGCATCTGCTATTGTTTTTGGTTCATCAGCACAAGCTGGTGTGACAACACGACCAATAGATTCTCGCAAAGTTTCAAAAGTAGCTTTTCCAGAAAAAAGACCATTAATAACATACTCAAATACACCACCTTTACTTGAAAGTCCAAGGGGTGTATTTACAAATGCTATCACAAGTAATGATGAGTTTTTTGTAAGATGGCATATGCCAGATATTCCAACTAAAATAGATCTTGATAGTTATAGAATCAGTATTAATGGTTTAGTAGATAAAGAGATCTCTCTATCTATCAAAGAGTTAAAAGAGGATTTTGAACAAGTTGAAATTACATCTGTTTTACAGTGTGGTGGTAACTCTCGTTCAGCATTTAAGCCAATCGTAGGTGGTATCCAATGGGGTACTGGTGCAATGGGTTGTGCTAAATGGAAAGGTGTTAGACTTATAGATATCTTAAGAAAAGCAGGTCTTCCAAAAGATGCTCATTGGATCGGTTTTAATGGTGAAGATAAACCAGCATATTATGAAACACCTAAATTTATCAGAGAACTTTCTATAGAAGAGATTGAAGATAACTTTATAGTTGCTTATGAGATGAATGGTGAAGATTTACCATACTTAAATGGTTACCCTGTTCGTCTTGTTATGCCTGGTTTTTACTCAGATAGTTGGGTGAAAATGTTAAGTAACATAACTGTAACAAATAAATACAAATCTTTCTTCTATATGGATAAAGCTTACCGTATCGCTGATAATAAAACTGAGAGTGAAACTCCAGAACATCATGCTAAATCTACGAAACCTATTACAACTATGAATGTAAAATCTTTCATAGGTTATCCAGATAATGGAACTCAACTTAACAAGAACTCTCATGTTGTTGTTCGTGGTGTTGCATTTGATGATGGTACAGGTATCAAGTCTGTTTCTGTATCAACAGATAATGGAAAAACATGGAACGAAGCACAACTAAAACAAGAACATGGTCGTTATGCTTATACTGAATTTAGATACACATTTAAACCAACAAAAAGTGGTAAACTTACTTTTATGGCAAAAGCTACAAACCTACTAGGTGATGAGCAACCATTTGCTAAAGATGTTTTATGGAATCATGGTGGATACAAATATAATGGTATTGATCAAGTAACAGTTGAAGTTATTTAGGGGTTTATGATGAAAAAATTAGTAATAATAGCAGGTGTATTAGCTGTATCTGCCTTTGCACAAGTAAATGGAAATATCGAAGTTCCAAACATAGAGTACAAAATGAAACAAGCAAAAGGGATCGATACAGTTCAAGCTAACTGTCTTATGTGTCACTCTTTTGGTTATATGGAAAATCAAGGTTTACAATCTCGTAAATTTTGGAATGACAAAGTTCATAAAATGATAAATGCTTTTAAAGCACCAATAGTAAAAGAGGATATTCCAGCTATAGCTGATTATCTTTATAAAAACTACGGAAATGGTAAATTAAAATAGTTTACTAAAATCAATACCTATATTTATAGGTATTGACAACAACCTCTGTTTAATATAGAATCTTTTATGGAAATATTACTAGAAGAGTTTTATAAGACAGATGTTTATATAGAGAAGTTCCATGATAGGAAACTATTTTTAGATTCTAATAGCTATCAGATAAATGGTATCTCTCAGAGTGGTAAAACTAAACTGGTTAAGAACTATCTACTATCACTGAAAAAGAATTTATATATTTATATAGATTGTAGTGATATTCGTATAGATATAGATCTTCTCAACAAAAATTTACTAAAATTTTGTAGAGTAAATAAAATAGAAACAGTTGTTTTTGATAATTATCATCCCGATATAAAACTTCTTAATGTTACCCAATTAATCATCACATCTGTTGAGCATTTTGATATAGATATATTGACTACACTTCAACTTTATCCACTTGATTATGAGGAGTTTTTAGCTTATCAACATAAATATGATTCTAGTGCTTTAAACCATTTCTTTCAGCTTGGTGGTCTACCATCTATGCACAAAGTTTACCCAGATGAGCGAAATATATATATTCAAAAAATGCTTAAATATGCTCTTAATGATATGGAGTTTGATATACTTTGTTTATCTGCTAAAATGATGTCACAAAAAGTTTCAGCATATATGATATATGAACGACTTAAATTGACTAGAAAAATCTCAAAAGATAAACTTTATAAACTGTTTGAGAATCTTTTAAAAACGAACTATATCCATCAAGTGGAGAAGTTAAACCACTCTAAAGCTACAAAAAAATTATATCTTTGCGATACCTCATTAAAATCAGCACTTAGTGTAGATAAACATTTTGGTAGATTGTTTGAAAATATGATTTTTTTAGAGCTTTTAAAATCAAACATAGAGTGTTATTATGATGATGGTATAGATTTTTATCTTCAAGATAAAGAGGAGGTTATACTATGTATGCCTTTTACTGATGAGCGATCATTATTTAAAAAGCTTGAACAGATAGAAGCTTTTATATTTAGTTATCAAGTAAAAAAAGTTACTGCTGTAACGATGAACTATGAGGGTATGGTTGCACATCCACTTTCAGAAGTTGAGATGATTCCATTTGATATATGGGCAATAGGAGATTAGATGAGTGATAGATTTTGTGGTATAGATGAGGCTGGTCGTGGACCAATCGCTGGTGATTTAGTTATGGCTGGTTGTATTTTAAAGAGTGGTGTAGAGGGGTTAAATGATTCTAAAAAATTAACTGCTAAAAAACGGGAATCTCTTTATGCAGAGATAGTAAAAGTTTCAGATTTTTATGTGGCAAAATTTACACCTAAACAGATAGATGATAATGGAATCTCTTGGTGTTTAAAAACAGGACTAGAAGCTATTATGAAAAATCTAAAAGCTGACAGTTATCTATTTGATGGTAACACAACATTTGGTGTAAGTGGATTAGATACAATGGTTAAAGCTGATGGAAAAGTGGCAGAGGTTAGTGCTGCTTCTATCATAGCAAAAGTGACACACGATAGAGATATTTTAATAGAAGCAGAAAAATATCCACAATACTTTTTTGAAAAACATAAAGGTTATGGAACAAAACTTCATGTTGAGATGATTAAAAAGTATGGATATTGTGAGATTCATCGACGAAGTTATAAACTTAAAGCATTAGAAAAGCCACAAAAGATTCTACTTTAATAAAGAATTTAATTATATTTGAGTATAATCCGAATTCGCTTTGCTGTGTCACAATTAAATAGAGTATTTCTATCTTTATATTTTAGTTATATTGATAAAAGTATTGGCAAGCTAAAATATATTGTTTGCCTAGATGCAACAAAGATGTTAACAATAAGGACTTTCCATGAAAGTAAGAGCTTCAGTTAAGAAGATGTGTGACGACTGTAAAGTTGTTAAGAGAAAAGGCATTGTAAGAGTAATCTGCAAAGTTAAAAAACATAAACAGAGACAAGGATAACCATGGCTCGTATTTCTGGTGTAGATTTACCTAAAAAGAAAAGATTAGAGTATGGTTTAACATACATCTATGGTATCGGTTTACATGCGTCTCGCTTAATATTAGCGGCGACAAACATAGACCCAAATAAAAGAGTTTTCGAATTAAGCGAAGACGATGTTGCTGCAATTACTGCTGAGATCCGTGCTAACCATATGGTTGAAGGTGATCTACGTAAAAAAGTAGCTATGGATATTAAAGCTCTTATGGATTTAGGTTCATATAGAGGTCTTCGTCACCGTCGTGGTCTTCCATGTCGTGGTCAAAAAACTAAGACAAATGCGCGTACTCGTAAAGGTAAGCGTAAAACTG
>Ga0256842_1003028_pt1 | contig 11530 bp, 10 predicted proteins | sample 4559240metaG_FD_185973 | JGI IMG/M metagenome (GOLD analysis project Ga0256842, IMG submission 185973) | Hydrothermal vent microbial communities from Guaymas Basin, Mexico - 4559-240 | ecosystem: Environmental > Aquatic > Marine > Hydrothermal vents | place: Mexico: Guaymas Basin | collected...
TAACCCTTTAAAATATTACTTCCACAAGTAAGCTCTTGACCTTTTATATTTATATTATCTTTTATAGCTATGGGAACTCCACTACTAGAACTTTTAATATCATTACCAACAAATTGCTCTATATAAGCACCTATTTTTTTATTTTCATCAATTTTCTTTGCTAAATCTATTTTAAATAAATTTAATTGCTCTTCATCTAATGTTAACGCTTCTTTTAAAGTTATCAAGTTTACTCCTACTTATTAATTGTGCAATTTTTTGGTAATTATATCTAAAATATATTTAAACCTGTTTTATAGATATAATAAACTGTGTTCCTTTAGATGAAGTTTCTAAAACTTCAAGTGTTCCATTTAATTTTTCTTCAACTATTTTTTTTGCTAAATACAGCCCAAGACCAGTACCTTGTGATTGATGTTTTGTTGTAAAATATGGATCAAAAATTTTAGGTAAAATATCTTTATCTATTCCATTTGCATTATCAAATACTATAATATTAATATTATTATCTTTTTTAGTTAAAGTTATTTTTATAATTTTTTTCTTTTTATTATCTACTTTTGCTAAAGCATCTTTGCTATTTTTAATCAATGTTATTAATACATTTGAAAGCTCACTAGGAATACTTAAAAGTTCTATATCTTCCTCTTGTAGATCAAGTTGAAGTTCTATAATCTCATTTTCTAGTGATGATTTTACTATATCTACTGTTGAGATAATAAGATTTTGTAATAGAATATTCTCTTTTTCATGTTTTTGTTCTATAAAATCTCTAAAATTATTAATTACTCCTGAAAGATATTGAGTTCGTTCAAAAATAATCTTTAATCCTTCATCTTCCTCTTTTTGATCATACATACCTAACTCTCTCATAGCTTGCATACCACTTACTGTTGTACTAATAGCATTTAATGGTTGTCTCCATTGATGAGCTATATTACCTATTAATTCTCCTAATTGAGCAAATTTTGCTTGATCGTGTAGATGTTGATCTTTTTTTCTATTTGCTTCAACCTCCTCTTGAACTCTTTGTTCAAGATTTTTATTTAGATCTTGAAGCTCTTTTGTTTTTTCATCAACAAGGTTTTCTAAATGGTTTTTATATTGATCTAGTTGTTCATTTAATTTTATCATATCAAATTGTTGTTTATCACTTAATTTAATAATCCTATCTAATCTTTTACTTTTTCGTTTATAATCTTGTAAAAGAGTTGAAAATTCTTCACTAAACTCATTAAATTTACTTTCTAATATAAATATAGTTTCATTTTTCTTTTCGCCCATACTCTAAAATCCTTATTTTAAATTTTTATTCTATTTCAAATGCTATTATAATTATTTGATCCTACTTAATATTTTTTTAATTAAAATTATTTAAAATAAAAAAAATACCCCAAATTATCCATTTGGGGTATTTATTCAAGACTAAGCTTGTGTTATTTTGATACTAATTTTATATCTAAATCTTCAAAATCTTCTATAAAATCTTCTCCTGCTTCTTCTGCACTTTCATTTTCTTCATCAAAAATCCAATTGATTTTTATAGTATGATTTTCATTTGCTTCCTCAAGTAAATCAAAAAAATCAAAAAATAATTTTGAACTACTTGAGTTAAAATATGTTATCTCCATATTTACTGTTGTTACACTTTGTGCTGCTTCTTCAAAATATTGAGCAATCCACTTCATCATTGGTTCATAAAACTCAAATGTATTTTCAGGATATGACTTACCAACTAAACTAATAGTACCACGATTAGCATCTAATGTAATCTTTGGTGTATATTTTGTCTCATCTATAATTAAATTTTCCATCTATTTTTCTTCCTCATCTATTTTTTATAGTTTATTCTTAAGTCTAACTGTATTTTGCTTAGAATTTAATAATTTTAATGTAATTCTGAATTTAATTTAACTTCTCTTGTACTTCTTTTTACAATATATTGACCATTTTGTGAATTTTGTCTAAAATGTAGACCATTTAATCCTTGAAGTTCAGAAGCCTTAACTACACCTTCACTTAGATTAATACCTGCATTAGCTTCATTTATTTTTTTAGCATCATCTTCACTAATAGTTACTTTTGTCCCTGCAAATATTGCTAATCCACCATCAACAATACAAGCATCTCCTAAAGGTATACCTGTAGTAGAGTTTGCACCAAGAAGTGTATTTTCACCTATACTAATTGGATCACCATCTGTTCCACTTAATACTCCTAGGATACTTGCACCACCACCTACATCAGAACCACTTCCTACTATTGCTGAACTACTAATTCTACCTTCAACCATAACTGGACCTAAAGTTCCTGCATTAAAATTGATATAACTAGCCCCTGGCATAACTGTTGTTCCAGCTGCTAATTGTGCTCCAAATCTAACTTTACTACTATCTAAAATTCTAGTATTATCTGCTGGTATTATATGAGATAAAAATCTTGGGAATTTATCTACCATATCAATATTAGGATATTGTCCTGTTACTTTTAGTGTTACTTCATTTGCTCTTAACCAATCTAATTCTATAGGGTTAGATCCATTCCAAGCTACATTATGAAGTAATCCAAAAGCACCATTTAGATTAATTTTTCTAAGTTCTGCTTTTGCTGTTGAAAGTGCATATAGTTTTAAATATACAGCTTCTACACTTTTTGGAGCAATATCTTCAAAAATAAATACAACTTTAAAATCATCAGCAGTTAATCCTAATTCTCTAGGAAGTGCAGATAGTGTAGAGATAAGTTGTACATTTTTATGATCTTCACCTTTTGCTTCTGGTAAATATGGTCTAAAAGATTCTATACAATTTACTATAAAATCATCTGTTATATCTAAAACTAATTCAGATGAAGTTGTATCAACCTCTACACCTGCTGTTTTGAAAGCATCCATAAAAATAGCTGCTGATCCAAAATTTTCACCCCAATTTACTACAGGATAAGTAGCTTGTAAAATTTTATCTTTATTTAATTGTCCTCTATCTACTCTTGCAATACCAAATCCTATAGGATCTCTATACCAACTAGATGACTGAACCTCTTTTACTTTATTAGCAAATTCTTCTTTTGTATATACCATAATAATTTTATTCCTTTAATTTTAAACTTTACTGTAATTTTAGTAAGAGTTACTTATTTTACTCTTAAAAACATCCTATAATAGTAAATTTTATACTTTACTCTTTACCTTATAATTCAATTAATCAATACATATTGTTTATAAATTGTATTTTGATCATTTAAATTATATATAAAGCTACTTTTTAATTTTATATTATTATAATCTATTTCATAATCACATTGTAAATATCTATTATCTTGTGTATCTGCTAAATCTAAAAAACTAAAACTATCAAGTATAGAATTAATCTTATTATCTTGTGTTTCATTGATATATTTATCAATAAAAAAATCAAATTGTTTTTTATTTTCTATTGGTTTATAATAATTTAATATTCTTATAAAATCATCTTGATACTCAATATTATCAACTAAATCTGTACATTTCAATCGTAAATCTTTTAGTTTAGAAATAGTATTAATATTACAGTTTCCATCACTATAATCATCCAATGTAAGCAAAATATCAATATTATGATAAGATAAAGGGATCCCTAAAGATGTAATTTCTAAAATATTATCTATATCATCCTTATTTTTATTTATAAGCTTCTTAACCTCTTCTTCTATATTTTTATTTGATATATTTAGCTGAGTTAATGTAGTATCAAATACTGCAGAATCTATAAATTTCTTAGAATCATCAAGATTTTTTAAAATTATAATAGAGATTGAAGATATAAAAAATAATGTTATTAATAAAACTATAGATTGTTTTTTCATATTATCCTAAACTCATATTAAATATAGGCAATAGCATAGCTATTACTATAAATCCTATGATACCACCTACTATTAACATAAGCATAGGTTCTAGTAGTGTTAAAAATACCCCTATTTTATCTTTGTTTTGATTTGAATATAACTGTGCTAAATTTTGTAAAATTTCACTTAAACTACTTGTTTCTTCCCCTATTGCTATAGCTTGAATAAAAGCTATATCTATTTTATATACTTTACTATTATCTAAAATCTTACTTAAATTTTCACCCTCAACCACTTTTCCACTTGCATCACTAAAAAGTTTTTGAATTACTGTATTTTTTAAAATATTACTACTTAATTTAAAAGATTGCACAACAGGTACTCCTGATCGTATTAAAATAGAATTCATATAAGAAAAACGACTTAACTCCCCTATTTCTATAAGAGTACCAATAAAAGGTATTTTTAATAAAAATTTATCTATTTTATACTTAAATTTATATGATTTTTTTAAGATAAATCCAAATCCACTAATAAGTATTACAACTGCTATAATAACAATAAGATAATAATTGTTTACAAAATTACCAGCATCCACAATAAACTTTGTAACAGGTGGAAGTGCTTGTCCATTTTGTTCAAAAATAGCTGTAATTTTTGGTACAATAAAACTCAACATAAAACCAACCATACCAATTGATACTACTATAATAAACACAGGATATGTCATAGCAGAGCCTATTTGTTTTGCTAATTTATCTTGCTCTTTTAGATAGTTTGCTAATTCATCTAAAACAGATTCTAGCATCCCTCCATCTTCACTTATTTTTATAGATTGTAAATAAAACTCTGGTAAAGTTATAACTTGTTGATTTTCAAGTGCTGTATAAAAATTTTTACCCTCATCAAGATAGCTAATAATTGATAAAAAAAATGGATACAATAGTTTATTTTTTTCATATCTTTTAGAAATAAGTCGTATAGCATTTAACAATGATATTCCAGATCGTAAATAAATACCTAAATCAGTACTAATAGAAGCCAATAACAAAGGCTTAATTTTTTTTGTTTTTTGTTGTAAAAGTTTATCAATAAAAGAGATTTTTTCTTCTGTTATACTTTTGATAAAAATATTTTTTTGTTTTAATTGTGCTTTTGCATTTAATAAATTAATAGCTTGAACTTTACCATCTACTTTTTTACCAGTTTTATCAAACCCTTTATATCTAAAAAGCATCTTTAACTTCCCTTTGTAATTTTTCAAAATATTCATCTACATCATTTGTAGATTTTAACTCTTTTGGATATTTATAAATATCATTAAAAAGAAATATTTTATTATTAGCTTCTACAATATATTCATCACATTGCATAGTATTTTGACATTTATATTTAAAAACAATATCATAATCTTCCATCTCTTCTAATTCTAATGTTTTAAAATTAACTTTTTCTAAAGAAGGAGTATAGGTGTAAACAATAGGTTTAGTATTAAATAAAGAGTTTATTTTAGTTTTTTGTAATTTACCATCTATAAAAAGAAAACAACTTAAATCATCATCAATACATTGTATCTCTATAGATTTCTCAAATGAATAATTATTTAATAAAGTATTTTTTAGATTATATAACGATACACTACTATTAGTTTTAAAGTTTTTATTTTCAAAACTATTAATAGCAAAATAATATAACAATGATATTAAAATCATTGCTATTATTAACTCAAAAAGTGTAAAAGATCTTTTCATATATAATAACTAAAAACTATTTATCTCCACATTTAGAATAGTATATATCATCAGATCCACCCTCTTTTTTATCTGGTCCAAAAGATATTAACTCTATTTGGTTATCATCTAAAGTATATATAAAATCATTACCCCAACTATCTTTTGGTAAATTATTATCTTCAAAATATTTTTTTGTTACTAATAATTTTAATCCCTCTTGTGTAGTTGGGTATGATGAATTATCTATTTTATACATCTTTAAAGCTTGTGATATACTTTTCATCTGAACACATACAAGCTTTCTCTTTGCTTCTTCTGATTTACTAGTTAAACTAGGTAATACAAATGAAGCTAAAAGTCCAAGTATAATAATAACAACCATAAGCTCCATAAGTGTAAAAGCTTTTTTTAACTTTTTTTTATATTTTAGTTTTTTCATTTTTATCTTACCTTTTTTCTTTTTGTTTTATACAAACTATATATATTTGATCCACTATTATTAGAAAATTGATCACAATTATAAACTATAATATTTGCACAATTTTGTGCAAATGATAGATCAAAATCCAATGTTGTAATATTTGCAGATGTAGAATAAAGTTTCTTAAATTTTTTAATAAACTTATAATGATCACTTTGTTTATCTACAACTCTAAATGCTAAATTATTTGGATATATAAATGTTGTTGCTTTTAATTTTCTTACAGTTTTTTTAAATTTATTTGGAACTCTTACAAAATTTTGTAACTCTTTAAAACTACAAATCTCTTGTAAAATTTGCTTATCTAACTTTCGTTTTTTAATACTGTTTAATACCACACTATTATTGGATAAAAATCCAACAGTAGTGTCTGTTTGAGTTAGATAAACTAAATCTTTATCCATTTAGATGTAAAAAATCCTGTATAGATTTTGCAGATATACCATTTTTAGAACCTTGAGCCTCTAATGCTTGCACACTAGCTAATGCTCCAGCTACTGTTGTAAAATAAGGTACATTACCTCTTAAAACTGTTCGTCTGATGATCTGTCCATCATCTTTACTTGATTCTTTTCCATCACTTGTATTTATAGCCATTACAATCTCTTCATTCATAATGCTATCTACAATATTTGGTCTTCCTTCGCTTACTTTTAATACTTTTTCACAAGGGATCCCCTCCTCTGCAATAACATCATAAGTTCCACCAGTTGCAACTATAGTAAAACCTAGATTTTCAAGACCTAGTGCAATTTTAGGAGCAAACTCTTTATCTAAATCAGCAAGTGAAATAAACACTTTTCCTTTTATCTCTGGAAGATTATTTTTAGCAGCACATTGTGCTTTTGCAAAAGCTTGACCAAATGTTTTGCTTATCCCCATAACTTCACCTGTACTTTTCATCTCAGGACTTAATAATAGATCTGCACCATCTAACTTATTAAAAGGAAATACTGCTTCTTTTACAGCTACATGATCTTTTAGTGTTGGAGTTAAAAGGTCGCCCTCTTTCATTATTACTATTTTTTCATCTGGATCATATGCTTTTATAGCATCTCTTAACGACTCACCCCACATAACACGTGTTGCTACTTTAGCAAGTGGTATACCTGTAGCTTTACTTACAAATGGTACTGTACGACTCGCTCTTGGATTTACCTCTATTAGATAAATATTTCCTTGATATATAGCATATTGAGTATTCATAAGACCTATTACACCTAATTCTAATGCCATAGTTTTTGTTTTTTGTTCAACCTCATCTAATATCTCTTTGCTTAAATTCATAGGAGGTAAACTACAAGCAGAATCTCCACTATGGATACCTGCTTCTTCAATATGCTGCATAATACCACCAATATATACCTCTTTACCATCAGTTACACAATCTACATCTAACTCTATAGCTCTATCTAAAAATTTATCTATAAGTACTGGTGCATCATTTGATACAGAAACTGCTTCATCCATATATTTTGTTAATTCAGCTCTTGAATAAACTATTTTCATACCTCTTCCACCTAAAACAAATGATGGTCGTACCAATACTGGATATCCTATTTTATCTGCTATTATTAAAGCTTCATCAAGAGTAACTGCTGTACCATTATCTGGTTGTAAAAGTCCAGCTTTTGTTACAAAAGTAGAGAATTTTTCTCTATCTTCAGCTAGATCAATTGTAGCTGCACTAGTTCCCATAATCTTACCACCAATATTATGAATACCATTTGCTAATTTTAAAGGAGTTTGTCCACCAAAATGTACAATAATACCATCTGGCTTTTCGGTTTCTATTACATCTCTTACATGTTCAAAATCTATAGGTTCAAAATACAATACATCACTAGTATCATAATCTGTTGATACAGTTTCTGGATTACAATTATACATAATAGTTTTTACACCCATCTCATTTAAAGCAAAAGATGCATGACAACAACAATAATCAAACTCTATTCCTTGCCCTATTCTATTTGGTCCACCACCTATTATTAGAACTTTTTTTCTACCATCATCCTCAGGTAATACTTTTGGTAATTTTGTTATATTTGTAGAGCTATATAAATATGGAGTAAGTGCTTTAAACTCAGCAGCACAAGTATCTACTTCATTGTATTGAAGATTTATATCAAGTTTTTTTCTTGCATTATATACATCATCTTCACTTGCATCTATTAGTGAAGCTATCATAGTATCGCTAAATCCAAATGTTTTAGATATACGAAGTCCCACTTCATCTTCAAGATGAGATTTACCTGCACCTTTTATAATAAGTTCTCTTTGATAAATTTCTCTAAATTGTGATAAAAACCAAGGATCTATTTTGCATAATTCAAAAATTTGTTCATTATTTAAGCCCATTCTCATACCATCCATTAGATATAACAATCTATTTTCATTTGGTCGTCTTATCTCTTTTTTTATAATTTCAAGATCATCACAAATAGAATTAAATCCATCAAGACCAGTTTCAAGAGAACAAAATGCTTTTTGAATAGACTCTTTAAATGTTCTACCCATAGCCATAACTTCACCAACACTTTTCATACTTGTTGTAAGTGTTGAATTTGCATTTGGAAATTTTTCAAAAGTAAATCGTGGTATTTTTGTAACAACATAATCTATTACCGGTTCAAAAGAAGCAGTAGTTCCTGTAATATCATTTTTGATCTCATCAAGAGTAAACCCAACAGCTAGTAGTGTTGCTACTTTTGCTATAGGGTATCCTGTAGCTTTAGATGCAAGTGCTGAAGAACGACTAACTCTAGGGTTCATCTCTATTACTATCATTCTTCCTGTTTTTGGATCTATAGAAAACTGTACATTACTTCCACCTGTATCAACTCCAATCTCTCTTAAAATTGCAAAAGAAGCATTTCTCATATTTTGATACTCTTTATCTGTTAGTGTAAGAGCTGGTGCTATTGTTATACTATCTCCTGTATGCACACCCATTGGATCAATATTTTCAATAGAACATATAATAATACAATTATCTGCTTTATCTCTAATAACCTCCATCTCATACTCTTTCCATCCTAGCATAGATTCTATAATCTCTATTTCACTTATAGGACTAGCTTCTATACCTGTTTTTGCTAACTCTTTAAACTCATCCATATTGTATGCAACACCACTTCCTAAACCACCTAGAGTATAGCTGGCTCGGCTAATTACAGGAAAGCCTATATCACGAGCTACACTGATAGCTTCATCTACAGTATATGCATAATTACTTTTAGGAAGATCCATCCCTATTTTTAACATAGCCTCTTTAAATGCTTGTCTATCTTCACCTTTTTTAATAGCTGCTGGATTTGCTCCTAAGAACTCTACATCTTCAAGTAAACCCTTATCATACATCTCCATAGCCACATTTAAGGCAGTTTGTCCACCCATAGTAGGTAAAATAGCATCTATATTTTCTGTTTTTATTATCTCAGATATAATAGAAGATGTAATAGGTTCTATATATGTCTTATCTGCAAATTGAGGATCTGTCATAATAGTAGCTGGATTTGAATTAATAAGAACTACTCTATACCCTAACTCTTTTAAAGTTTTAGTAGCTTGAGTACCACTGTAGTCAAACTCACACGCTTGACCTATAACTATAGGACCTGATCCTATAAGTAAAATAGATTTTATATCTTCTCGTTTTGGCATTATTTGTTTTCCTTGATATATTTAAAATTTGTCAAGTATAGTAAAAAAATGCTTATAATCTTATGAAATAACCTCTTTTAACATAAGATTATAAGATATATTACCCCTAAATTCATTTTTAGATACTGTTGCTATAAAACTTATAATATCCCCTATTTTAATCATAGAATCAAAATCATTAAAAATAACAACCTCTATAGTTGAATTATCATTTGTAACTATAAGCTTTGTAAATTCTTTATTTTTACCCATTTTTGTAATATTGAGTATTTTTATATTTTTAAATGTAAAAAGTGGATAAGGATTGCTGTGTCCATATGGTCTATAACTTTCAATTAGATTAAAAATATTTTCATTTACATCATCTAAAGATAAAACACCTAAGCTATCATTTATATCTTCAGAAATATCTTTTTCTAAAAATAAAATATTTTTATTTAACTCTTTTTTTAAACAATCTAATTTAGAAGTTTGTATACTTAAACCTGCAGCTTGCTTATGTCCTCCAAAACCTATTAAAATATCTTTAGATTTTAAAATAAGATTATAAAGATCTATACCTTGAATACTTCTACTACTAGCTTTTGAGATATCATTATTTATTGTAAAAACAAAACTAGGTTTTTTATATTTTTCACAAAGTTTTGATGCAACTATACCTATAATTCCTTCATTCCACGATGGATCTGATACTACTATTACATCATCATTTTGATCCACTTGTATTTTTGCTTCATTAAATATATTTAGTTGCTCTTGCTTTCTTTTTTCATTTAACTCTATTAAAATATCCAAATTTTTATTTGCACTTTTTATATCTTTAGATAATAAAAAATTTAATGCCAAAGATGCATCTTCCATTCTACCTGCACAATTTATTAGTGGAGCAAACTTAAATCCTATATCATCTTCATTTATATTTTTTAGTCCATATCGTTCTCTTAAAACTACTATGGGTACTCTTTGGGTTGTTTTTAAAGAGCTAAGTCCATATCGTACCATTGTCTGATTTAAACTAATCATAGGCATAATATCAGCTACAATTGCTAATGCTAAAATATCAAAAAATAAACCTAAATTATACTCTATATTTAACTCTTTTTTAATACTAGCACATAAATACCAAGCCACTTGAGCACCACAAATATCTTTAAAAGGAAAATGGCAATCTTTTTGTTTAGGATTTATTATAGCATATGCTATTGGCAATGTATCACCTACTGTATGATGATCTGTGATCACTAGGTCTAATCCTTTTTCTTTACATAAAATAGCAGCTTCAAAAGCACTAATACCATTATCTACAGTTATGACAAGTCCATTGTCTATAGTCTCCACAATAGTAGGACTTAGTCCATAACCATGAATAAATCTATTTGGTATAATAGATTTGACTCTTACCCCTAAAGTATTAAAAAATTCTATTAAAATAGCTGTAGATACCACACCATCTACATCATAATCACCTATTATATAGATCTGTTCATCTTTTTTTATAGCTTGTACTATTCTTTTGGTTGCTTTTTGCATATCTTTAAAAAGATCAGGCTTTGGTAAACTTTTTAGAGTTTTATATTTATCAAACTCCACTCTACTTTTTAAAACTTTTTCTATATCATTTAATCTTATATTTTTATCCATAAGAGTATTGTACTTAAACAATTCATAATAATATATTAGATAGAATCATATTTTAAAATTTAAAGGGATTCAATGATACAAAAATTAAAAGCAATACTATTTATTATAATATCAATATATATATTTACAGGGTGTGCATCAAAAGAGGATCAAGAGTATAATAAACCTGCAATTTATTGGTATA
>Ga0256842_1003029_pt1 | contig 11528 bp, 12 predicted proteins | sample 4559240metaG_FD_185973 | JGI IMG/M metagenome (GOLD analysis project Ga0256842, IMG submission 185973) | Hydrothermal vent microbial communities from Guaymas Basin, Mexico - 4559-240 | ecosystem: Environmental > Aquatic > Marine > Hydrothermal vents | place: Mexico: Guaymas Basin | collected...
CTAACCATTTGTGTGGAATGCCAGGAAATATAAAAACAACTTTAAATCTATTAGGTCTCGCAAAATCTTTAAATGTATTAGTAAATTTTGTTATCTCATCAATCATTTAAATTACATCCTCAAAAAAAGAATATTTAAAGTTTACAGTGAAAGTTTCTTGTGAACTCTCATTATCCATATTTAAATCAACTTCTGATAATGAAATTGGAATTACATTGTGAAATTTCCAACCAGCAGTTATTTCTCCTTGTCTTCCTAAATGGTAAATATACATTCCTGCTTTAGAATATGTTATAAAATCTGTTTTATGAGTGTCTGGATAAGTTTGAATTTTTTTAAACCACTTTTCCATAAATTTCCTTATTTTTAACTCATAATCATTTACAAAAGTCATCACAACTTCATTGAAAACATGGTCAGAAGAAACGGGAATTGTGTTACCATATTTATGAACTTCAATTGCAGGATAACTCAAAGCAGGTAAAGTTACACTTTTAATGTAATAAGATATATGTTCAGGAATATATAAACCTAAATACTCAAGTCCAAAAAAATCAACACGAAATCGATTAGGTCTTGCTATATCTTTAATAACAGATTTAAAATTTTCTAAATCAATAAAACTCATTTACAATAACCATCTCGCATTTAAAATATTATTTATCTCTTCAACAATTTCTCCATCATCTATAAAAGCAGTTGGAATTTCTATGTTTCTTTTTTTATTTATATTTGTTGTTTGTAATTGAAAATTTTTATTTTCAGGAATATCTTTATATTCTTTTACTTGTAAAAAGAAAATACTTGCTAATAAACTCATAACAGCATCGTCATAATGTCCTTCTGTTGCAGCATATCGTCCATTCCCTTTTTTTACAAATGTTGATAATTCAAAAATAGTTTCATAATCAACTAAAATTAATTGTTTATTTACAATTAATGATTTTAGTTTATTAACTCCAATAATTTTTGTTCTTTTGGTTGTTCTAAAACCAGGAACACCTGGTTTTTCAAAATATATATTTTCATACTCAAAATCTTGCCAAAGACTTCTTGCGATTTCTATTCCAATATCATTATTTTCTATAAAAACTAAAGCAGTGTTATAATATTTTCCTAAAATGTATAAAACTTCTGGAGAGTTAAAATAATCAAATTCATTTATAACAAAAAAATGGGCAACTTGTTTTAGTGGATATTGTGTAATATCTAAAACTTGAATTGAAATAGCATCAGAAGGATTATCTTTTGATTTTTGCATTCTTGATGTGTCAACTCCAATGGAATAAATATGATGTGGTTTTGGTTTTTCATAAATTGATAAATATTTTGCAAAATCAGGATTTTCAAATTTTGATTTTATTTCTTCAATATATTCAATTTTTGGGTCTTCGTATTCAAGTTCATTCATAACATTTACAGGGATTAGTGCATCAGTTGAAGAAGCATTCGGGATACATTCATATTCTTCCATAAACCGTTCAAGTCCAATTGTTCCAATTGTGTCTTGTTTCCACTTCTCATCTCTTTCAGGAACTTGATACCACATTACTTTAGTTGGAACAAAAGCATTTTTACCTTTTTCAGCATCTCTATACATTTTCCAAAAGTGGTTTTTTCCTTTTAATGTTGAAACAATAATTATTTTTGATTGTTTAGAAGATGAAATAACAGGAAATGTTGATGAAACAAACTCATTATAAATATTTGGCATTACAAAAGCAAACTCATCGAGAATTAATACATTTATAGACATACCTCTTAAAGCACTTGAAGATGTTGAACTTGCTAAAATTTTTGAACCATTTTCAAAAGTAATTGATTTTTGATTATAACTTGTAACTCCTTGTTTTAACCAATTTGGTAATTCTTCATATGCTAATCGTATTCTTCCTAAAATTTCAATAGCAGTTTCTAATTTATTTCCAAGAATAGCAACAGTTTTGTCTTCATTGAAAAGTGCATACCAAAGGGCAAAAATAGTGTAAACAGTTGTTTTACCAATCTGTCTTGAAGCAAGAACAATATTAAATCGGTGATTAATAAATTTTTTTAACAAATCTTTTTGATAATCTCTTAATTGAATTTTTATTCTTCCTTTATCCAAATGGCGAATGTAAAAGTAATTTTCAGCAAAATAAATTATATCTTGAGAACATTTAATATATTCTTCAATATGTTCTTTTGTTAAAGGTAATTTGCAACCTGCAGGTTTTACATTTTCATTCCCATCGAATTGTATTTTTCTACCAGTTACATCGTATTCAAAATCAATTAATGTGTTAGTGTTTTTCATTTTTTAATTTTGAAATTTCCTTATCTAAAATTTTTTCAAAAACAACAAGTGATTTATTTGTTATGTTATCCACTTGAGAAATTGAAATTTGTTTATTTAAATGAGAAGCAATTAGAATTTTTGTTAATTCTTTTTGAGAAGGAATAAAAACTAATCCTGTTGCTAATAAAATGTAAATTGGAACAATTTTTTTATTAAAATTTTTAATTTCTTTTAAAACTTGTTTTTTTATTTCTTCCTTTTTTTGTTTTTCTTCAGGAACAATATCATATTTCATAAAAGAATCCATTTCATAATATTCACTTATGAGATTTACATTTTTTACAATAAAGAAAATTGTAAAAATTAAGAAAAATAAAAAATAAAGAAAATGTAAATGTGGATAAATTGTAAAGAAAAAATACCATTTTAGCATTTTAGTTCTCCTTTCTTTCTTTTTTTCTTTTTTATTTAAACAAAAAAAGGGTTTTGCAGGATAAACCCACAAAACCCTTTTTAAATTCAAATTTTGTTTTATTTTTTAAGCAACTATTTTGATTATTGGTTTTACACTATTAGCAAATGTAACTGTTAGTGTATTTTCGTCAGTTGCAACAATGCTTTCAGGAATAATTACATTATTGTCAGCACTATCATAAACAGTTACAACAACAAATTGATGTCCAAGATTGTGTGTTATTGTAAAAGATGTTCCTGCAGCACTTGCAGTGTATAAATATCTTTTTCCAGCATTTGTTATAGCAGTGTCAAAAGATTCTAATACTGCTTGAACTTGTGTCGCACCTGGTGCATTTGTAAATGAACCAGAAACACCAACAAGTGAAGCACCTTTATTTGCTTCTGTGCTTGCTAAATCACTTTCAAAAGCACTTAAATTATCTGCATTTGTTTTTACTTGTGTGTCAAGTAATTCAATAGCATTTTTGATTGAAGTTGCACTATCAACATAATTTGTTCCAGAGAAAGAAGCAAATGTGCCATCTTCATTTAGTCCAACAGCATTTTCTATGTTGTCAACTTCTGCTTGAAGATTTCCTGTTGTTGTTGAAATAGAGTTTTTAAATTCATCAGAAATTTTTAAACCATTTGAAGAAAGAACTAAATCATTTCCATCAAGTTTAATTGCTAATTGAGATTCGCTACCAGTGGATTCTTCACCTGTTGTTGGGTCAACAAGATGTAAACCACCACCAGCATATAAATCAAGACCCACTTCATCAGTTGGAAGTTCAACAATACCAGCACCTAATTGAACATAGATGGTATTTCCATCTTTTTTCAATCCTGTTCCTGCTATTACTTCACCTAATCCAGTGAATTGAACAAAATCAAGTTTTGTTGTTCCAACAGTTATTGTTCCATCTGTTGTTAAAGTCCATCCAGTGTCGTGATAATTTGAACCTTCTTGAACAAACCAAGCATCTCCACTTGCTAATTCGTCATCTGCTCTTACAAGAGATGCTGTGTTGTTTGTTGTGTCAACTGATTGAACAACATAAACACCATTTTGTGTTTTATCACTTTGTCCAACAACAAGAACTCTATCACCTTCAGCAAGTGTTACACCATCAATTGTTATAGGTGCAGCACTTAAATCACTTATATTCTCACTTGCAAGAACTCTTACAGGTTGTTTCCAAGTAATACCAGAAACTTTAGCATCAACATACGCTTTTGTTGCAGCATCACTTGCATCTGTTGGTGCTTTTAGTCCTGTTACAGTTGCAACACCTTGAAAGTCAAGATTACCTGTTAGAGTATCACCTGCTTTGCTTACTTTGTTGTTTTGTAAATCAGTTATATCACTTGCATTTTGGGCGATATTGTCTGCGTTTGTTTTAACTTGTGTGTCAAGTTTTCCAATTGCAGTTACAAGAGAGTCGCCATTAGCAACATAATTTGTTGAACTATAAGTTATTGCACTTGCAGGACCTGCACTTCCAACAGCACTTTCAAGATTTGAAATTTTTGTTTCATTTGAATCAACTTTTGATGCTAATTCTTCAAGTGCTCCTTCAACTGTTGTGCTTGTAAAATGTGTTGTATCACTTATTCCTATAAGAGAAGCACCCTTGCCACTTTCAGTGCTTGCTAAATCTGTTTTTAATTGTTCTAATTCATCTGCAGTTGCAAGAACTTTTACATTTGTTCCATCAAAGTATTTTAATACTTTTTCAGATGTATTATACCAAAATTGTCCTGTGGCAGGAGATGTTGGGTCACTTGATAAACTATCAATTACTTGATTTTTGATTTGATTAAGTAAAAGGTCTAAATTTCCATATACTCTCATAAAATTTCCCTCCAAACAAAAATTTTTACTAAATTATTTAAGAAGATTTTACCCATTTTTATTTAAACTTTTTCTAATTTAAAGTAAGAATAATATATTTCTATATTAAAAGTAATTGGTTGGTCTTCACTTGTTGTTGAAAAAATTAAATCTGTAATGCTTGTTACCCAACAATCATAAAAAGATATTATAAAATTATAATTATTTTTATTTGTTGTTATTGCTAAAATTCCTGTAAAAGTTGAATCTTTCCATTCTTTAATTTCACCTGTTTCAGGATTTTTCATTTCTATTAATTCATTATATAATTCAATATAAGTTTTTAAATCTTCATCAACTAATAAAGTTAGCGAAAGTGGATTGAATGTAATAGCATCACCTGGTCTTGGAAATCGTTGAGAAACATGTGGAATGTCAATTTGACTTAAACTAAAACCTGGAATTCCACCTTCTTGAACAAAAAATGTAAATTTTTTTGAAACAGCAAAATCAAATGTAAAATTACTTGATTTAATCCAATCAAAATTTGCCAAACTATCCTCCTTTAAAAGAAAATTTTGTATGGGTGGTTTTCACTAATATCAACATTTGGAAATTGTTTTATTTTTTCAAATATTTCTAAATTATCAGGATTTTTTAACAAATGCTTATAATTTATTACATAAACTTTTTTACATAGATTTGATAATTTTTCATATCGTTTTAATGAACTTTCATTGAATTTATAATTATCAATTAAATAATAATCAATTAAAATATCTACATTTTTTAAATTTCCATTGTAATATTTTTCTAAAATTTCAATGTATTTATCTAAAATTGGGACAATTTCTTTTGTTACAAAAATTTGTAAAAATTCTCCATGTTTTTCTAATAGTTGATGAAAATAACACTTTTCAGTTGAAAAATAATCATTATAACAAAAATCAATGTTTTTACAGTTATTTTTAGTTTCTATTAAATCTTTGTAATTTTTACAATTAATATTAAAAGCAACTAAATTTAAAACTGATATTTCAAAATACTTAATCACATCACCTAAAATTTTATTATAAAGAAAATCTATTTGCTTTTCTTTATTTGAAATTTCTTTTATCTTTTCTTCAAAAAATTTCATTTTTTCTTTAAATAGTTTCATTTTTTCTTCTTCAATTTCATAAAAAATTGTTAAAACTTTTTTGCTAATATAAGGAAAATTACATAATTCATTGTTTCTATAAAAGATTTTTTCATCAATGTGTTGAGAGTATCCGTGAATTATTTTTTCAAATTCTTGTATTAATTCAATTAAAAAGAATTTATTTTTATGCAAATATTCTTTTAAAATTAATTCTTTACAATAACAAAGTCTGTTATCAAATAATTTATTTTTCTTTACATTAAAATAAATACTATCTATTAAATTTCCTTCTATCTTCATTTATGTTCTCCTTATCATTTAATCTTGAAAGATACATATTTTGTTTCTTTTCAAACATCTCTTCCATTTGTTTATCAACTGTTAGCATTCTTAAAAGTTCTAATACCACATTCATTTTTTCAATAAAAATTAGCATTTGATTATTAATTTCTTTTATATCTTCATTATTTTTGGCAACATCATTTAATAGATTTTCTTGTGATTTGATAATTTCTATTACACTATCACTCAATTCTTTCATTTTTTTATCAACCAAATCATTAAAAGTGTTAGAACAAGAAGCATTCATATTTTCTAAAAATTCATTTAGTTGTTTTGTTTCTTTATAATTTCTTTCAATTAAAGGGTATATTTCTTTTTTGTAATAACCTAATAAAAAAAGAACGAGTAAAATTAATAATGGAAATGAATTTATACTAAAAAATTCTTGGATAACATTAAAAAAATCCATTTTATATTTCACCAATCCTAAATTTTAATAAATAATCTTAAACAAATTCTTTAAATAAAATTGATTAGTTTATTCAAGTTTATTTAAATTATATGGAGGAAAAAATGGCAGATTTAACACTTGAAACTTTTAAATCAAGACTAAAGGATGTTGCTCGTCCAAATAGATTTATTGTTACATTAAACAATCCTGTTGGGATTTCACCTGAACAATTATCATTTTTTGTTAAAGCAAGTAAACTTCCTGGTGTAACAACTGCTGAAATTGAAATGAAATGGCAAGGTATGAAAACTTATTTTGCAGGTGACCCAACTTATGAAGAATGGAGTGTAACTGTTTACAATGATTATGATGGAATAGCAAGACAACTTGTTGAAAAATGGTATGATAAAATTATAAAAGTTCCTGATAACACAAGAGGAGCACCTGCAGATTATAGACAAGATTTACTTGTTGCACAATTGGGAAGAAAGGGTGAAACACTTGCACAATATAAAATAATTGGTGCTTTTCCAACTAATGTTGCAACAATCGAATTATCAATGGATAGTGAATCCACTGTTGAAGAATTTGAGATAACATTTAAATATGATTATTGGATAAGAATATAACAAAACTTTTTAATTAAAACAGATAAATAAAATTATTTTAAAAATGAAATTAAATTTTATTCAAATTCCATATGGAAGACCCATATGGAATAAGTTGAAATTTTATTTCAACATTTTAAGAAAAGTAGTCCACAATTCCTTTATTAAAAGGATAGTGGATAGAGGGTTTTTGTTCAATCCTGTGAATAAGATCTTTGTTTAAGATGAATTTTTTACAAACCTTTTTGTTGAAAAATTTTGTGATGATTTCAATAGAAAAGGGACACAAATTATATAATAAAAATTAACAAAGAAATGCCTTGGAGGAAATAATGGTAATTCCTAAAATATATTATAATGAAACAAAAGATGAGTGGGTTGTTGTTCATAATGAAACTGAATCTGGTGCAATTTGTTTTGGCGATTGTAAGAAAGGAAATTGTGCCGGTCCGTTACCTTGCAATAATACAGGAATATTTGGAGGTGGAGAAAAATCAAGTTATTTGCGTTCCATTGAATACATCATTATATCTACTCCTGGTAATGCTCATTTATTTGGAAATTTATATGAGGAAAGAACTGCATTAGCAGCAACTTCAAATGGGACAAATGACCGTGGAGTATTTGGTGGTGGAAAAAATGATACTTTACTTAATCTTTTAGATAAAATCATTGATTACATCACAATATCTACTCCTGGAGGTGCTAAATTTTTTGGAGAATTAGAACATGCAAGACAATTTTTGGCAGCAACATCCAATGGAACAAATGACCGTGGAGTATTTGGTGGTGGGATTTATAAAACATCAGGATTTATGTATAATTTTAGAACCATCATTGATTACATCACAATATCCACTCTTGGATCTGCAAGAGTGTTTGGAAATTTGAGTGTTATAAGAGATGCTCTTGGAGCAACTTCAAATGGGACAAATGACAGAGGTGTATTTGGAGGAGGACATAATATATCCAATGTTGATGTTTCTATTATTGATTATATCACTATATCAACTCCTGGAAATGCTACAAATTTTGGAAATTTGAGTAGATCAAGACAACTTTTAGCAGCAACATCCAACGGAACAAATAATAGGGGGGTATTTAGTGGTGGAAAACAAGGTCATACTATTTTATTTACTATTGATTATATTACAATATCCACTCCATCAAATGCTACAAAATTTGGAAATTTGAGTGTTGCAAGAAGAAGTCTTGCAGCAACTTCAAATGGAATAAATGATACAGGTGTATTTGGTGGTGGTGAACAAAATAATACTATTTTATCTACTATTGATTACATTACAATATCCACTCCATCAAATGCTACAAATTTTGGAAATTTAAGTGTTGCAAGAGAAAATTTAGCAGCAACTTCAAATGCATAGAAAAATTTTAATTTTTAAATAAAAATAAAAATTAGTGTTTTTATAAATTGTAAACATAAAAGGAGGAAACAAGTGGCAATTCCTAAAATTTATTATGATACAGTTAAAAAAAAATGGATTGTTGAAAATAAAGATGGAAATTTTGGTGTAATTTGTTTTGGAAATTGTAATAGTTTATCTACATCTAATGGGAGTGGGTTATTACCTGATGGAGAAATAGGAGTATTTGGTGGAGGTTCACAAAATTATTACAAAATTTATTTTATTATTGATTACATCACTATATCAACTCCTGGTAATGCTCAAAATTTTGGAAGTTTAACAGAACGAAAACGAGAATTAGCAGCAACATCCAATGGAACAAATAATAGGGGTGTATTTGGAGGAGGAACAAAAAATACATCTGGTTGGGATAATTATGATATTAGTGCTATTGATTACATTGTAATGTTCACACCTTGTGATGCTACAAATTTTGGAAATTTGAGTGTTGCGAGAGATGGTCTCGCAGCAACTTCAAATGGAATAAATGATAGAGGTGTATTTGGTGGTGGTGATAAAGGAGAAAAAATGTATGTTGACATCATGGACTACATCACTATTTCCACTCCTGGAAATGCTCAAAATTTTGGAAATTTAACTGTTGCAAGACAATTTTTAGCAGCAACATCCAACGGAAGATATGGTAGAGGAGTGTTTGGTGGTGGAGAGAGAGAAAAAAGAGAAAAAATTAAAATTATTGAATACATCACTATTTCCACTCCTGGTAATGCTAAAAATTTTGGAAATTTAACTGTTGCAAGATTAGGTTTAGCAGCAACTTCAAATGGGACACATAATAGGGGTGTATTTGGTGGAGCAAAAATAGATAATAAAATATCCACTATTGAATACATCACAATATCTACTCCTGGAGATGCTCAAAGTTTTGGAAATTTAACTGTTGCAAGAGAATATTTAGCAGCAACTTCAAATGGGACAAATGACCGTGGAGTATTTGGTGGTGGATCAATAAATTTTTCAGATAAAATTTATAATAATATTGATTATATTACAATTTCTACTCCTGGTAATGCTCAAAATTTTGGAAATTTAACTGTTGCAAGAGAAAATTTAGCAGCAACTTCAAATGGATAGAAAGGGGTTGAAATTTTGTATTCATTTAAAGAATTTTTATTAGAAGTTTCAAATACTCCACGACAAGGTCTTCAACAAATATCAAAGTTATCAATTCCTAAATTTGTTGAATTATTGAAAACTATTCAAACTGAATATAAAGGCATTTTATCTTCAGATAAATTAGAAATAAGAGAAAAAATAGATGGTTCTAATTTTAAATTTGGACTTGATGAGAATAATGAATTTTTTATTGAAACTGCATATTCAGGAATTGTTAAAGCAGGAGAATATATAAAAGTAATAAAACAAAAAAAGGGAATAGATGAAGTCCCTGATTTTGTAAAACATTTTAATGATTTATCTCTTTATTTGAAAAACAACAAAAAACTTTTTAATTTATTAAAAAAACAGAAAGAAGACAATAATTTATCATTTATAAAATATATCGGAGAAATCCTTTATAATCCACTTGGAAAAGAAATTGAAAATAGAATTAAATTTGTTGCAGTTGAATATGATAAATCTAAACTCGGGAATATAGCAACTTTTGTTCCAATTGATGTAATGGGAGATAAACCAATTGATAAAAACAAATTAATCAAAGAATTAATAAAAATTAGTGATAAAGATTTAAAAATTATTTCAAATTTGAGAACTGATTTAATAATTGATTTATCAACAGATATAAAAACATTCTTTAAAGAATTAGAAAAAAAAGCAAAAAATTGGGAAGAAATAATTAAAAGTAAGAAAAAGAAAGATGCTGAATTAAGAAAAATTTTGAGAGAATTTATTATTCAATTTCAAGAGTATATTGAGAATAGAATACATGAGTTAGTAAAAAAAGGAATTCTTGGAGATAATTTTGAAGGATTAGTTCTAAACATAAAAGGAAATTTATATAAAACACAAACAAAACATTTTATAGAAAATAAGAAAAAGTGGGAAAAGGTTTAGAAAATGGTTTCTTTTAAACAATTTCTTTTAGAAGGTGGAAATGCAGTTAAAGGAGTTACACGAATAAAAAAAGAATGTGTAAAACCAACTGTTGATTTTATTTACAATCAATTTCTTTCTAAATTGGGTATTTCTAAAAAGGATTTTGCTTTATTAGGTTCTGCAGGCAAAAAAGAAACTTCAGGTGATTTAGATATAGCAATTTTTTATCCACCAATCGTTTCTAAACATAAATTAGAACATTTAAGTGATGTTTATCAATTTCTTTTAGATAAAGCAAAGAAAATATTTCCAGAAGTAAAATTTATGAAAGGAATTGGATTAATATCAGTTAAATGTCCAATTCAATGTAAAGAACAAGAAAATGAGTTTGTTCAAGTTGACTTTATGTTAACTGATGATTTAAATTTTACAACTTGGATGTATTTCGGACCTGCACCAACTGAATCTAAATACAAAGGACTTTATAGAAATATTTTACTTTTTGCTATAGCAAAAGAAGTTTCTTATAAGATTAAAAAAGAAAAAGATAATATACCAATTGAATATGAACGATGGATATTATCATTAGATAAAGGATTAAAGAAAACAACTTATTCAAGACAAGGAAGAACAAAATTATTAAAAACTGCTAAAAAAATAAGTGAAGAAATAATAACTAAAAATCCTGATGAAATTGTGAAGTTATTATTAGGTGATGATTTTAAAGCAACTGATATTATGACTTTTGAATCTCTTTGGAAAGCAATTCATTCTTCAAAATTTAAGTATAAAGATAAATTAAATAGTATAATAAAAACATTCAAAGAATTTTGTATTAGTGATGGATTTACATTGCCAGAGGAAGTAAAATGATAAAATTTAAAGAATTTTTATCAGAAGCAACATTAGATAAAGAAAAATACCTTATTCCATTTTTAAATGACTATCTTGCTGGGAAGGAGTTAAAAATAGGAAAAAATGGTGAAAAATCAATAATTCCTATAACTGATAAGAATATAAACAATTTAATTTTTA
>Ga0256842_1003030_pt1 | contig 11526 bp, 6 predicted proteins | sample 4559240metaG_FD_185973 | JGI IMG/M metagenome (GOLD analysis project Ga0256842, IMG submission 185973) | Hydrothermal vent microbial communities from Guaymas Basin, Mexico - 4559-240 | ecosystem: Environmental > Aquatic > Marine > Hydrothermal vents | place: Mexico: Guaymas Basin | collected...
AGCTTAAGCTGGACGTGGCCGGGGTGGTGTAGCCTGGTCAGCACAGGGGACTGTGGATCCCCTAGCCCGGGTTCAAATCCCGGCCCCGGCCCCAGAACACTAGCGAACTGTTTTGATCTGGATGACGTATCTACCCAAAGGGAACTGTTCTTTGTAAGCGATGTTAAAGAGAAAAAGAAAAGCTCACCTAACGGCGTTCAGGAACATCATCAGCGCGGCGAAGAGCAGGCCCACGAGGTAGTAGTTCGGGACGTAGGGGAGGGGGTCTTTTCGGTTCTCTGAGCCGTCTCCATCGATGTCTCCCATCAGCGCATTTATCTCGGATGTGTATGCGTTTAGGGCTGTGTAGTCGCCCTTATCGAGGGCCGCCTGAGCTTGGTTGAGCAACACTTTGAGCTTTTCGAACCTCTGCTCAATGACCGGGATCCCGAACCATCTGACGACGTTCTTGCCCCACTTGGAATTCTGGGCGCAGAACTGTCTTCCCCGTTTTATGATTTCCTTGGCCCTGTTTACTGTGTCCAAGATATCATTGAGCTTCCCCATGACCTGATTGTATTCGACCTTGGCCAGGGGAAAGTCACCGCCCCTGAAGTCTTCGTCGGCTTTCTCGAGGAGCGAGGTTACATCCGGAGGTATCCGGATAGCCTTCGCCTCAACCTCAGCGTAGAGTGTGTGAGCCTTGTCCTTGAGTTCTAAGAGGTTCTTCAGCTCCGGATCGCTGCACTTCTTTTGGATGCTCTCCCACTGGAGCCTTGCCCCGTCGTAGTCGCCCTTCTTGTATAGCTCCTCGGCGGTGCTGATATCCTCCCCAAAAACGCTCTGGACGTCTATGCCCTCCGCCTTCAGGTTCGTCAGGCAGGAAAGGGTCTGGTTCTTCGCCCTCTCAGCTTCCTTGGCCTTCGTGACTATTGAGTCCACCTTATCTTTTGCCTCTTGGAACTTCCCCTTTGCCTCCTCGTACTTGCCCTGCTCCATCAGGCTCAGAGCCTCGCGGAATACGTTGACGGCCTGCTCAACGACGTATCCCTTGGCCTTCACGCTCATGATGTGCCCCCAGACCTCCCCCAAGAGGACCTTAATCTCGTTGAACTGCTCCTCCCTCGCACTGAGCTCGTCGGAGAGCTTGTTGCACTTGCTCAGGGCGCTTTCAAAATAACCGGACTTTATGAGGTTGTAGAGGTCGTTACTGGCGGTTTCATTGATGTCGTCGACGTATATCCTTATGACCGTGCCGTTGAAGATGACCTTGTAGTTCTTCCTGGCGCGTGCTATGTTCGAGAGGAGGCTATCCCTGCAGGAGGTAGTCTCGTTCCACTTCCGCACTATGGTCTCCGCAAGCTCCTGAGCATCGTCAAGGTAACTTATGGCATCAACACAGTCGCCGTTGTCGTAGTAGTCCTGGGCGGTCTTAATCTTGTCCCTCACAGATTTGAATAGCGTCGAGGGTATGGTTTGTTCCCACTTCTCAAGGTAGTCTTCGAGCTTCTCCTTTTTTTCGGGGTACACCTTACAGGAGTTGCAGCAGTCTGTTATCAGCTGAATCGCCTCGTTTGCCATTTGCAACGCGTCCTCGAAGTCACCCTGGTTGTAGTACTGCTCGGCTTCGTTTATCATATTCTTGGCCTTCGTGACTATTGACAGCGGGCATTCCTGACAGCCGGGAACGCAGGTGGAGGGGTCGAACACGGCTCTCTTGGCGTCCATGATGGCCTTTCTGGCCTCGGTCGCCAGTCTTATGTCCTTCCTGAGGTTGTCAAGCGCTCTCCAGGCAGTTTTTATGGCATCGTCGTACCAGCCGTAGTCCCTGTACTGCTCCGCGAGTTCCAAGTCCTGCTTGGACTGGTTAAGGACTGAATCCGGTAGCGTCCCGTTGAACTCCACCTCCGTTATCAAGGAGCTCAGCATATCGCAGGCAACGTTTGCCAAGATTTCAACGTCGACGCGGACTTCAACCATGGCCTGCTTGTTGCTGACATAAACCGCGATGGTCTTGATCTGAATTGTACCGTCCCCGAAGATATCGACGAACGCATCCTCGACAGTGGTGAGATTCGTCCCTTGGATGCCCGAGACGTTGATCAGCGCCGTTCTTGTCACGGGGTTCAGGTCGACAAGGGTCAGGTTGAAGTAGTTGAACTCGTAGGTTTCCCCGACTATGAGGTTGATCGTCGCCGACCTGACGCTCGCCGCCGAGACGCCCGGAGCACTGATTCCCGCCCACATCTCGATGGCTAGGAACAGGATGAGTAGCAGGGCCTCAGCCTTCCTCATTCACGTCCCCTCCAGCTTTCTGTTTATGAACTTCAGGAGCTCAAGGAGCTTCTCGAGGTATTTCTCAGCATCCGTTGGATTGTTGACGCCGTTCAGGTCATTGATCAGTTTGCCAACCTCCTTCCAGAAGTCTTCAACCGGGAAGATGCTGTCGGGAAGACCAACGGCGTAGCCTATCAAACCCTTGGTGGCACTCGAGACGTTGAGGATCTCAACATCCTTCAGACTCGACACCGTTTTGTTGCCTAGGTAGAGCTGGCGGAGCTCATCCATAACTTTGACAGCAGGAAGCCTCGTTAAGTTGTTACTGAGCAGGGAGTTAATTGTGACCAGATCGTCCTCCCACTTTGCCCCGACCGAGCAGGCCTCGGAGCAGCTGCCTACGGAGGAGACGTTGAAGGTCTCCAGCTCCGAGGTGTAGGCAACAATCCCCTTGTTTATCTGGACTGTGGTGTTGAGACTAACGGCGACCGCTTTGGTGAAGTTCTCAAACATTGCCCTGAGGTCTCTGTCCCCGTTGGTGACGTTGCTCTTCAGTATCGAGTTCGAGACGTTCTGGATTTTGATCAGGGTGCCCAGAGAACCATTGACAATACCCTGTGCGTTGAGGGAGCTCTCAAGAAATCCTTTTCTAGTCTCGTTGAGCTTGAGGCGGCAGTATTTCGTCATTATAGCCTCCCAGCCGGAGACCGGGTCCTTCTTAATCGCCTCAAGGTCTTCCTTGGTGAGGGTTAAGTTTTCGCCGACCAGTTCCGAGAAGCACTTGCTCTCCTTCTCGAAGTTGACGAGTGTTGAGTTGAGCGTCGTGAGTTCCTCCTTCAGGTTGAAAACCTCTTCCTTAAGCTCATTGACCTGTACGTTCAGGCGCGTTATGTTGCTCTGGTACCCCCTGTGGAGCCTGCTGTCGCTGACAACCAACTGGGCCAGCCTCTTGAGGTCAACGACGTTCTCCCTCTCCGCCCTGTTGATGATCCCGACGTAACCTTCAATTACGGCCTTGGAGCTATTGCTCAGACCATACGAAACGTTCTTCAGGTTGGCCCAACTAGGGTGTATAATCTTGGCGGGCTTCCCGAAGAGGGGAAGCATCCCCGAGGAGTGCAGGTAGGCCCCGGCCATGAGGCCAACGAGCAGGAGGACGACTGAGATGCCCGCGACGATTGGGAAGGCGATGCCCTTCGACTTGCGCTCCCGCTGGTAGAGGTTCTTGTACCTGGCGGACTCGCGCCGGTACTTCTCCCGCTCCTCCCTACAGCGCTCAAGGTCACGAAGGCACCTTTCCTTCTCCTCCAGACACTCTTCGAGGGCTCTTTTTATTGCCCCGCACTCGCTCTCGAGGACATCAATGAGCTCCTCCGGCGTCTTTGCGTTCTTCTCTATCCATATCCCGGGATAAGCCGCGGAGCTAGCCTTGGAAAAGACCATGAGCCCGGTAAGGGGACTGCTCTCAGCCCTCTTCAGCACTTCAAACATCAGCCTGATGGCGGCAGCCCTATCCCCGATTCCGGGGTCATCGTAGTCAAACCCTTCAACCCTAACCCTGAGCCTCTCCCTAGAGAGACCGTGCTTCCGGAGAATTTCATCGTCGTATTTTGGAACCAGTTTCACCAGCCTGGTTATCCTCTCCGCATCGCCGGGGTCTATGAAGGGGATTTCCCCCAGCTTTCCCCTGTAGGCAACGTTGTAGCTCTCCTCAAAGTCCGAGATTATTTTCTGAACCAGCTCCGGGAACTTCTCGACAAATGCGTCCATTTTCTCGGCGGGAACCTTGATCAGGATTATGTAGCGGTTGTCCCTGCCGAGGCCTTTGTTTTCGAAGATGTGGTCAATCCTCATTCCCACTACGAAGTCCTTTCCTTTCCTGACGGCAAGCCAGACGCCTAGGGAATCCATGTCCCCATAGCTTATGCCGAGGTCGTCGAAGCCGACCCCACTCCCGGAGACGGGTATCCCCTGAGTATCGTAAATAACAACGGGTATCTCGGCCATTCACATCCCTCCGGTAGGAAACCACAAACCGCCAAGAACGGGCGCCCCCCTCTGGGAGTACACAAGGAGGGGATAGCTTATGCTCCCCTCAATCTCAGCGGCGGCGTTCAGGGCCCCGATAAGTGAATCAGGGACGCAAGAGGCGCTACTGAACTCCTTCAGGACCGCAAAAACGGCCCCCAGAAAGGCGTACCTCCTGAGCGGGCATGGGTAACTGACGTCGGTGAAGCCCCTTACCCTCGCCTCCTCGTACGGAATTTTGAGGAGATCGCTGGGTGGCGAGGAGGAGAGGCCCTTCAAGTAGGACATCACCCTAGAATACACCTGGAAAAGGGCCTCGTCGGCCAGCTCGCCGTCATCTTCGGGTTCTTCCATGTATAAACCGGCCTCAGCGAAAAGTTTCTTTAAGTTAGACACCTCAAAGAGGCCCCAGACTTTCTTTAACTCGGCGGCGCTCTCAAAGGAAACCAGCAGAACGTCCCTGTTGAAGCGGCCTATGGGAGCCTCTTTAACCCGGTCAAACCTTGCACCGACGTAGCACCTGAAGTGACCCCTCTCGACGGCGGGGGCATAGGCCATCCAAACGCCGTAGCGGTCTATGAAAGGGACTAGGGCCGGAGCGAGCTCCAGCGAGCCGTGCTGGTATATCGGGACTACTTCCGTGGTGTATATGCCCACGGATATCACGGAAGCAGCACCTCCTTGAGGAGCCTTCTCAGGGGCGTCCTCCTGACCCACTCGATCAGCTCGCCCAGCCCTCTGACGAAAACCTCCTCACTGAGTTCCTCGGCGCTTTCCGGGTCGATGCGCCTTAGATCAGCCGGTGACAGGATTATGGACAGCATTAGTTTGTTTTCGAGGCTCTTCTCGGGGAGAAGCTTATCGGCAAGGTTGATGAAGGCAGCTGTGTTCTTGAGGATGTTCAGGATTCTCTTCTTTATGCCGGGGAGGCTTATGCCGAGAATGTAGGGCATGAATATGCCGCCTATGAGGTCGGCCTTCGTCACGAGGAAGGCGAAGTCACCGCGCCTGTTCCTCCTTTTGAACTCGGAGAGTATGATGTCGTAGGCCCTAAACTGTGCCTCGAGTGTCGCCTTTCTGGCCTCTGCGGAGGAATCCAACGCCTTCTCGGCACGCTCAAACATCTCTATCGTGCTCATTATCAGCTCGTACAGAGTGGGATTCGAGCTCTTAAGGTCTTCCAAAGCCTCCCTAGCTTCCCTGTCGCGCTGGTAGAGCTCGTAGAGTATGGCAGCTCCGTCAAGGAGAGGAACTATCTTATCCACCTTAAGGAGATTGCTCAGGGTGTGCGCAACCGCGAGGCTCGCCCTGATGTTTTCTGGGACTTTCTCCCAGTAGATATCCCTCTTGTAGTTCCTGAAGTCGAACGCCATGGCCTCGAGATCCTTGAGTATGCGCTCCTTGAGCCTCGTCGCTATCAGGTCTTTCTCCTCGTCGGAGGGATTCCTTCTGAACTTTATGGCCTTCTTGAAGCTCTCAAAGTCCGCCTCGATGTTCTCCCCAACTCCCCTGACGAGGTCATCGTACTTCTTCGGATCCTTGAGAATCGCCTCGAGCGTCCATATGGTCTCACCCGCGTAGTCCGTTATCTCGAGCTCAACGTCCTTGAGGCCGTGGAGAAACTTCTCCCTTCCCTTCCTCTTTATCTTGAAGACGTTTATAGTTAGCCAGCCGAGCCTGGTTCCGACGACTCCCTGAAAGCCCCTCCTCCTGAAGAGGCTGTACAGCTCGCTGAGGTCTATGGGCGCCCCCTCATCGCTTATAGAGAAGGACTTGCGGTTGTCGTAGGTTCCAATCCTCTTGGTGACGAGGGCATAGTAGAAGCCCAATGAGAGTATCGTCTTTCCGCTCTGCCTGGGCCCAAGGAATATCGTTACCTCCTCGGAGGTCTCCTCGTCCCTGAGGGCGTGCTTGGCCGTTGCGTGGACTAAGTAAGACTCAATGAGGACGAGAATGACTATGCTGATGTAGCCTATCATCTTCTCGACGTGCTGGGTGTAGGTGCCCCTCTGGAACTCAAGGGCTATCTCCGAAACCGGTGGGATCAAGAGGACGAAGAACGGGAGCGGGGCAAAGGTCTTGGCCCACCTGAGCTGCTTCTTCTGCCTCGCAATAAAGGCAAGCCCCAGGAGCACGCCGAGACCAAGGGAAACGAGAAACGGCATGCTACCCCAGTTGCCGTCGAGGAGGGGGAGGAGACCTCCTAGGAGCAGGCCCCAGGTCTTTCGGGAGTACGGAGTGAACCTGGTGAGGGCGGCTACAGTAACAATCCCAAATCCGAAGCCGGCAAAAACGAGGAACAGCCAGCTCCCGGTTATAACCCGAATCGCATCACTCAAACCGGATGAACTGGCGGCGAAGCCTATGAGCCAGTAGAAGACAAAACCCAAGAGGATGTAAAAGAGAAAGGGCAACAGGCCGAAGGACTCGATCGACCTCGGTAGCTTCATCTACTCCCCTCCGGGCCGTTGTTGGCCACGTAGTGCCTCGTGTAGTACTTTCCGAGGATCTCATCGCTTACGTCCCTGTTGGTGTACTGCTCTTCGGAGGCAAGGACTATGGCCTCGTCGAAGTCCATGGGCTCCCTCTCGATGTACCAGCCGTCCTCGAGCTTGTAAACGTGGTGGAATATCTCCCTCTTCTTGCCGGACTGCTTGAGGGAATAGTACTCGTCGTAGTAGCTGTTGTTCTTCTGGTAGAGGCCGTAGATGTCCTCAAGGAAGACTCCCGGGAAGAATATGGTTATGGCTATGTCCCATGGGGCACCTCTGGCAGGCATTCCGGTCGGGATTACCTTCTTTGGCTTGACCGTGCGCTCTATGGTCTCCATTACGACATCCCTGAGCTTTTCGGTGACCTCGCTTGTGTTCTCGTTAACCGGTGAGTTGATGTAGCTGAGGATGCTCTTCAGGGTCCATTCTATCGGAATTCCGTCCTCACCCGTGACTATGCGGCGGTACTTGTCGACGCCTGAATATTCGGGTATTATGAGGGTGTGGAGGAGCTCCCTGAAGGTATTCAATATCTTGTTGAACTCGTTCTGGGAGATTGTGTTGAGGCTCGGGTTTTGGAGTATCTTCGCAAGGTTGCCCTCCGAGGCATCCATGAGCAGGCCGAGTGCTTCGGGTGAGGGCTGAACCTTGTATATGAAGGTTCCCTTCTCGTTCCTCCTCGAGCTGGTCCTCTCGAGGTACTTCTTCAGCTTCCTTATGGTCTCCTCGTACTTCTCGCGGTAGTCCTTCCACTCCTTCTGAAGCCTCGACCTGACGTCGACTATCTTCTCCCTCAGCTTTCCGAGGAGCTCCTGGAACTTAGAAAGCTCTTCGATCTCGGTCTCTAACGTCTTCTTCTCCTCCAAGAGGTCGCCGAGCTTCGAGCCAACGCCCGTCTTCGTGAGCATGGCCTCGTATATGGCGCCCTTGGCCTTGGAGATGAACTCCTGCGGGGACTTGCTCTCAAGGGCGATCTTGTCGAGCTGGACTTCCTTGAGGTCAACGTTAAGGCGCCTGCCGACCTTCGTGGTTATGCTGTCCTGTATCGAGTCCCTGAGCTTCTTGATGATGATGGCGATGCCCTCTTCAAGCTTGTTAATCTCCACGTTCGAGATCGTGTTCGGCTCGGCGCCGGGTCTTATCCTTATGAAAGTAGAGAGCTCCTTCCTGCGGGAAACTCTAGTGAAGGCCTTCTCGTATCTCTCAAGGTAGTCCTCCATCTCGACGCTGTAGTCCTTGCCCCTCAGCTTCTCGCCTAAGGACCTGTTCTCCTGTCTGTATTCGTAGTACCTGTAGCCGTAGTAGTTGAGCAGGGTCTCCTTAACGAGGTCAATGTAATCAACGAGATCCTTGAGCGTGAGAACCTCCGGATTACCGGGGAATATTGCTTCAAGCCTCGCAACGAGGTTCTTGAGACCGTCGAGAGCTGACTCAAGCTCCTCCGAAATCTGACGCGCGAGCATGTCCGGCTCAAGGCTCTTGTCGATGTCCCCGAGGGCGTGGGTCTTCAGATCGTCGAGGACGCGCTTTATCTTCCTTGAGCTCTCCCTGATGATGCCCTCAACCTCCGGGAGCTCCTTGACGAAGCGGTAATAGTTCCGGAGGAGCTTCGTGTTGATGTCGATGACCTCTTCGACGTCGTTCTCTATCTTGTCCTTCTCCTTCTCAAGGGCCTTTATCTCATCCTCAATCTCCCTGAGCCTGCGCTCGCGACTCGCTATGTCGTTGCCCACGACCCTCCGGAGGTCGTCTATCCTGTTGAGGACGGTTGGCTTGGCCTCAAAGGTCGCCAGATCACGAAGGGCCGTTCCAAGCTCGGTCTCGTACGGCTCGTAGCTCTTCTTCAGGTTCTCCGGGAACCTGAACTTGTGGAGAACCGTCAGCTGCTCGATTGAGAGTCGTATGTTGTCGAGTATCTTCATAAAGGTCTCATATATCTTCTTATCGACGTCGTCCCTGAAGTCCGTCTTGGCGCTCTCTATCGCCGTCTTGAGCTGGTTTATGAACTCGAGAATTTCTTCGGGGGTCTTGAGGCTGTTGACTACGTCCGAGAACTTCTGGTCGCCTATGATGATGCGGGTGTCTATCTCCTCCATAACGGCCTTGGGGGAGTTGTAGTTGAAGGCCATAAGCACGGGATTCGTGAGGAAGCCGTAGAACTCCTGTATGAGGCGGGTGTTCTTTATGTAGTCGAGGTACCTGCTGTAGAAGCCCCCATCGCCGCTCATTGGATCTATCATCTCGGCCTCCTTGAGGAGCGAGATTATGCCATCTATATCCTTCTCCCTGATGTCCTCCTCAACTTTCAGGGCCTTTGTGAAGGCTGTGACGGCCTCGTCGAGCTCCTTCTTGTTGGAGACAGTGCTCTCGACCTCGTACCTGACTATGCCAGACGTTGCAAGGGTGAACCTGCCGTAGTACTTCGGCTCGACCTCGTCGGACTGGTTTCCGCTCTTTGCGTCGTAGAAGTTCACAAACGTGTAAACGAACGCCTCCGAGAACTCCTGAAGGGCGATATTCTTTGAATAGGCATCGTCGGAGCCCCTGAAGCGGGTGGGCTGTATGGTGGAGAGCACGACGTGGTTGAAGAGCATCTCGCTGAACTTGCCCTGGGTGAGCCTGAGGTACTCGAGCTCGGAGAGCGCTATGTAGGCGTTTGCCTTCTCCTCACCTTCCTCAAGGGAGGGGAGTATTCCGAAAAGGGTTATAGTGACGCCGGGATTGGAGTCCCTTATCTTCTGGGCGAGGTCTATGAACAGGCCGGAGCCGGTTCCACCGCCGAGACCTACTACCATCGCCACCTCTTGGGCTCCGGGCTTTATGCTGAATATCTCGTCAACCCTGCCCTCGACGAGGGCCTTGTAGAACATGGCCTTGGTGACGCCCCTCCTCCTGATCGTTCCCTTCGAGAAGCCGGAGCTACCGTACTTCTGGAGGGCTTCGATGTTGTTGACTCCGTGCTCCTTGTCGAGTATCCACCAGACCTTAACGAGCTTCTTCCTGTGGAGCTCGTCGATGAGGTTCTTGGTGTAGAGAACCTGCGGAGTGTCTATGTGGAGGTCTTGTATTATGTTCCTAACCTCGATGTCGATGTTCTTGGGCTTGTTCATCTCCTCCGCTATCTGCTCGATGAACTTCTCTATCTCTTCCTTGTTGGCGATGTCGTCCTTCATCTCCCCAACCGCGGTGTCGAGGATTATGAAGGTGTACTTCTTCTCCGAGTTCTCGAGCAGGGCCCTGACGAGCCACTCCGTCCTGAGCATTTGAAAGACGAGGTTCTTGCCGGCGCCGCCTATTCCCATAACAACATCGGGAAAGACTCTAAGCTCAACCATCCCAAACCACCTCATTCTTCTTCATCACTAAACAAGCCCATGGACGAGCACTCCCGTCTGCCCCTCTCGTAGCCGTGCTCCTCGCCCTTCCTGTAACCTTCCTCGTAGCCCTTCTTGTACCACTTGCTCTTGGCCTCCCTGACTCCAGCGGACTTGCCCGAGCGGTATCCGGCAAAGCCCGCTATGCCGACAAGAAGAACCAGAACGATCGTTACTATCTGGAAGTTCTTCGCGGACTTCTGAGCCTTTGCCTTGGCCGTGTTTGCCTCCTCCAGCTGAGCCTGAAGGCTGTTTACCTTCTCCTTTAGGCTGGAAACCTGCTGGTTGAGGTTCTCGTTCTCGCTCTTGAGGTTCTCGTTCTCTTTCTTGAACTTGTCGTTTTCACTCGTGAGGCTGGCAATCCGGGACTCCTTCTCCTTCAGTGTCTCGTTGAGCTGGGCAACCTGAGCCTCAAGCTCGCTGATCCTGTGCTTGAGGCTCTCAACAGTCTTCGGGTCGTACTTGACGAACAGAGGGAGGAAGTCTTTCTCGACGAAGTCTATGAGGCCAAGGTCAATGTACTCCTTGGCTATGGCCTTGGCGTCAGGGTCAGTGACGTTGTTCTCTATTATCGAGAGAACCCTCTCGAGCTGGGGGTGGATTATGACGAAGTTCTTTGACTCGCTGTTATAGCCGTCGCTGACGCGGTAGTAGATGTGCTCACCGAGGTCGAAGAACTTGAGAACCAGCTTCTTATTGGTGGGTGTCTGAACAACCTTGGTGGTTATGCCCTCGGGTATAACACCGTGGATGTGTATCTCAACAGTCGAGGGAAAAGAACCGCTCTTGGGGCTTATCTCAATCTTGTTGTCCTCGAGTTTAACGTTAAAGTTCCCGAGGTTGCTAGTGTCAAATATCGGGGTTGTCCCGTCCGGTTTAAGGTCCGTGATTATGGTGAGCTTGGTTCCGTGGATGTCTGTGATAACCAGTGTGAAGTCAACGACCTTCTTCTCCTCAATCTGGCTCGGAAGCTCTGGGTTAGTTGAGGTCGTCAAGGCACTTACCGGGCTGAGAACAAGCCCAAGAGCAACAAAAAAGACCACAATTGCAACGAGGTTCCTTCTCATTATACTCCCCCTCCAGTCAATGTCATACCTTTTAGTATATCAATTGGCGTCACTACTTTAATTCTTGTGAATAGTTATATTTAAGCGTTATCGACACGGGCTCATATGGTACTCTTCGGTAAGTTCCCCGTCGTAATATTAGGAGTTGTTACTTCCCCCACAAAATTTTTAATAACTCACGTTTTGTTAAACTTTGGTGTTTAAGATGAAGAGCTTCCTCACGGAGCAGCAGATTAAGATACTCCGTCTTCGTGCGAAGGGGCTCAAACAGAGCGAAATAGCCGAGCTTCTCGGTACTAGCAGGGCTAA
>Ga0256842_1003031_pt1 | contig 11518 bp, 12 predicted proteins | sample 4559240metaG_FD_185973 | JGI IMG/M metagenome (GOLD analysis project Ga0256842, IMG submission 185973) | Hydrothermal vent microbial communities from Guaymas Basin, Mexico - 4559-240 | ecosystem: Environmental > Aquatic > Marine > Hydrothermal vents | place: Mexico: Guaymas Basin | collected...
AACAACCCCGGATGAATTTTTTAGTCTGAAAGATGGAATTTTAATAGATGTTCGCTCAAAAGAGGAAGCCGACTCTCTCTCCATTAAAATGGCGTGTCACTCAAATATAATGTGCATAAACATACCAATCAATGAGCTTCCTGACAAGCTTTATGATATACCGAAAGAAAAGCCTGTTGCGATTTTTTGTCCTACAGGAAATAGAGCTGGTATAGCTTATGCATACCTTTCTTTTAAAGGTTTTTCTCTTGTTCGTATCTTGGACGGTGGATATGCTGCTTTGGCAGATGCGTTCAAACCGGGCAAGGTGTTTAAAGCGTTAAAAATGAACAATAAATAGATAGACATTATATATGAATTTATTACATACAATACTTTATGATACTATAAGTCTTGTCACTATAATAGATCCTATTGGAACAGCTATGGTTATGCTTTCACTTGTTAAAATAGATGAGATTAAAACGGTATCAAAAATTTCAACATTGACAGTTTTTATAGCCTCCATATTAACAATGTTAAGCGGAGGCTTTGTTTTAACCCTATTTGGAATTAATCTTTTTTCACTCAAGGCTATGGGCGGAATAATTTTACTGCTTGTCGCTTTGAATATGGTGACAGGCAAAGAAATCGCTCCTACAAAATCTTCAAAAGAAGAAAATCTTGCAGCTAAGGCAAAGGATAACATAGCTGTAATACCGCTTGGCATACCGCTTATATTCGGTCCCGGTGCAATTACCGCCATTATTGTTTTAAAAACGACAGCGGCAACGTATTATGACAAATTAGCCCTTTTTATATCGCTGATAATTGTATCTTTAATAGTGTTTTTTAGTCTTAGGTACTCTCTTTATTTATCAAAACTTCTCGGAATACATGGCACGAGAATAATAACAAGAATAATGGGTCTTATTATAGGTTCGATAGCACTGCAGTTTCTCGTTAGCGGAGTAAAGGGTTTATGGATAGGATAATGAGATTATTATACAGTGCATAATTTTTATCGGATTCTTAAAGATATAAATTTTTAACAAATTTTAGGCATATTATTTAGATTGGAATTGAAATATAGACAAGAAAAATATATAAACATAAAAGAGTTTATGAAAATTGTAAAATTACGGAGGTTGCAATGAAAATAGCTGTTATTGGTTCAGGCGGCAGAGAACACGCTTTGGCATATAAAATCAATGAATCTAAATTTTGCGATAAACTTTTTTGTCTTCCGGGAAATGCAGGTACTGACAGTATCGCTGAAAATGTTGATATTTATGCCGAGGATATTGAAGGTATAGTTAATTTTGCAAAATCGAAAAATATAGATCTTGTTGTTGTAGGTCCTGAAAATCCCCTTGCAAAAGGTTTGGTGGATAGGCTTGAAAGTGTGGGCGTTAAAGCCTTTGGCCCAAGTAAAGCTGCCGCCCAATTAGAGGCAAGCAAGTCTTTTTCGAAGAATTTTTTTAGAAAATATAACATACCTACGGCTGATTTTAGAGTTTTTGAAGATTATAATGAAGCAAAAGATTTTGTGGAGAAAAAAGGCGCTCCGATTGTGATTAAAGCCGACGGATTGGCTGCAGGAAAGGGTGTAACGGTTGCTCAAAATATAGATGAAGCCATATGTGCCTTAGATGATATACTTAAAAATAGAAGATTTAAAGGTGCAAGTGACAAGGTTGTTATAGAAGATTGCCTTGTTGGAGAAGAAGCGTCATTTTTAGTTTTCAGCGACGGTAACAATATTTTGCCTATGATAGCGGCTCAAGACCATAAACCTATCTTTGATGGCGACAAAGGACCAAATACAGGCGGTATGGGCGCATATGCAAGAGCACCGATTGTTGATGAAAAGATGCGGGATTACATTACGAAGAACATAATGCAGAAAACAATAGATAGTTTAAAAAAAGAGGGTATTGTGTATAAGGGTGTTTTATATGCAGGTTTGATGATAGATGAGAATAAAAAGCCCTTTGTTTTGGAATTCAACTGTAGATTTGGAGATCCGGAAACTCAGGCTATACTGCCTCTTATGGAATCCGATATTGTTGAGATTATGAAAGCTTCAGCCGACGGGAATTTTCAATCCGACGATATAGTGTGGAGCGATAAATACGCTGTAAGTGTTGTGGTTGCAAGCGAAGGATATCCGGGAACATATGAAAAAGGTAATATTATAGAGGGACTTGAAGATGCTGAGAAACTCGAAGGAGTTTATATTTTCCATGCAGGTACAAAAATAAAGGACTCAATGGTAGTTACAAACGGGGGAAGGGTTTTGAATGTTGTGGGCGTAGACAAAGAATTTAGAAAAGCCCAGGAAAAAGCTTATAATGCCATTAAACTTATACATTTTGACGGTATGATATACAGAAATGATATAGGCAATAAAGCCTATAAATATTTATAAAAGGATTTTTTTATGAAAATAGCTGTAATAGCAGGAAGTAAAAGCGATGAAAAACTCATAGATATATCTTGCGGGGTTTTGGATGAATTTGGTATAGAAAGCGATGTTTTTATAACATCCGCACACAGAAGTCCCAACTTAACAAGGGAAATAGCATTAAAAATAGACAAAACTTACGAAGTGGCTATTGTTATTGCAGGCTTATCCGCTGCACTTCCCGGTGTTATTGCGTCATACACACAAAAACCGGTGCTTGGTGTGCCTGTAAATGCCGAACTAAGCGGACTTGATGCTTTGATTTCTATCGCACAAATGCCTAAGGGTGTTCCCGTTGCAACATTTGGTATCGGAGAAAAAGGCGCTAAAAATGCGGCACTGTTTGCAGTAAGGATTTTATCATTGAAGGACAATGCTCTATTTTTAAAGCTTAAAGAAGTGTCTGAACGCGAAGAGGAATATTTAAGAAAATTAAATGTCACTTGAAGTTAATATAAAAAGCGCATTTTATAATTCAAAGTCCGTGCTACAAAATATAAATTTTAAAGTTGAAAACGGTTCTATTTTGGCTATTGTAGGCGAATCCGGAGCGGGCAAAACAACCATTGCAAAAATAATCTCCGGTTTATACAAGTTTTCTAATCTTAGATTTGACGGTTTTGTAAAGTCAGACGATGAGATAGGTTTTATTCCTCAAAATGTTGCTGAATCGCTTGACCCTCTTTTTACAATCAAAAGTCAAATGATGGAAATAGAAAACGATATAAACTCAATAAAAGAGAATTTGTCAAAAGTAGGCTTTAAAGATGTGGAAAAAATTCTTATCTCTTATCCCCATAATTTGAGTGGAGGTGAAAGACAGAGGGTTTTAATTGCAATGGCACTTTTAAAGTCAAGAACAATTATAGCTGATGAATTTACAAGTGCATTGGATGTGAATACGCAGAACTTAATAATTAATCTTTTGAAAAAAATGAATAAAGAGTCTTCAATCTCAATTATTTTTATAACTCACAATATAGATATGCTTGTATTTAATGGCAATATGCTTGTGCTTTTTGGAGGAAAAGTTATGGAATACGGCGATATAAATGAAATTAAGTCAAATCCGTATCACCCTTATACCGATTTTTTAATAAACTCTTCAATTCATTTTGGTATGCATTATAAAAACAATAAACTTGCCGAATTGTCGATAAAAGAGTCGCAAGGGTGTAAATTTGTTGGCATATGTAAAAAAGCGAAGGATATATGCTATAGCGAAGAACCCGGTTTAAAAAATGTAAACGGGAGGATTGTAAGTTGCCATTTTTAAAAAATAAAAAAATTATCTTTTTCATTTTTATCCTTATAGCACTTTGTGTCAGCAGCTTTAAATTTTTAAGCGAAAAATCAATTGCAGGTTTTCATCATCCCGAGAGTGCATATTTTGACGGTGAATATATCTATGTTTCCAATATAGGCTTATCGTCCTCAGATAGAGTAAAAGATGGCTTTATAACAAAACTTGATAAATACGGAAATATACTCGAATACAAATTTATAGATAATTTACAATCTCCAAAGGGCATTGTTTTGTCAAATAACAAATTATACATATCCGATTCAAACAGAATTGTGATTAAGAATTTGGAGAGTGGCAAAATTAAATATATTAATATCAAAAACTCTAAATTTTTAAACGATATTACAGTTTTTAGAGGTAATATCTATGTTACGGACACTGTGCTTGATACGGTTTTTAAGGTTGATAAAAATGCAAATGTATCTACATTTTTATACCAAAAGGGATTATCTCCAAACGGTATAATCTACTCAAAATCTTTAAAAGCATTTTTAGTTGTATCATTCAATAAACCTGCCATAAACATTGTATCTAAAAGTGGAACAATAGAAAAAACGCTAAACATAAAAAATCAAAGCGGCTTTGACGGTATTTCTATTTACAAAAACAGAATTTATCTATCGGATTATAGAAAAGGAGAAATTTTGAGTCTTAATTTAAATCTTCAAGACATTAAAGTAGTCAAAGAGTGCAAGACGCCGATTGCCGATATCTATGTTGGAAGAAATTTAATTCTATTACCTTTGCTTGAAAAAAATCAAGTTATTATAGGACATATAAAAGAATGATTTTCTCGTATCAATTGGAAAAAACAAGTGCTAATGCAAGGGCAGGTATATTGGATTTAGGCCACACAAAGGTTAAAACGCCGATTTTTATGCCTGTAGGAACGCTCGGCAGTGTAAAAGCCGTTCTGCCCTGTATGCTAAAGGCGGTGGGCGCACAAATAATGCTCTCAAACACATATCATCTTTATTTAAGACCGGGCATTGACACAATAGAAAAACTCGGAGGACTGCATAAATTTAACGGGTGGAATAGAGGAATATTGACAGACAGCGGAGGTTTTCAGGTTTTTAGCTTAAGTGATTTAAGAAGAATAACAAAAGACGGTGTCTATTTTAAATCTCACATAGACGGCTCAAAGCATTTTTTTACGCCTGAAAAGGTTGTTGAACTTCAGTCAAGATGGGGTAGCGACATTGCTATGGTGCTTGATGAATGTCCGCCCTATACGCTTGATAAAAAATATGTCAAAGATTCTCTTGATGTTACGATAGAATGGGCTAAGCGTTCTATAAATGCAAGAAAAACATATGATGTAAGGGGACTGTTCGGTATAGTGCAGGGCGGCGTTTTTGAAGATTTAAGGCGTGAAGCCGCTCTTAATATGAGAGACCTTGATTTTGACGGTTTTGCCATTGGCGGATTAAGCGTTGGAGAACCGACTAATGATGTTTACGATATGGCTCAAGTTACAGCTGAGTTGCTTCCGAGGAACAAACCCCGTTATGCGATGGGCGTTGGAAGACCTGAAAACATTATCGAACTTATCAGTAGGGGTGTTGATATGTTTGATTGCGTTATGCCTACAAGAAATGCGAGAAACGGAACACTTTTTACGCATAAAGGAATTATTAATATAAAAAGACAGGAGTATAAAAATGATGACTCTCCCATTGAAGAGGGTTGCAAATGCTATACATGCAAAAATTTCTCAAAAGGATATTTAAGGCATCTGTTTAAATCGAGGGAACTTTCATTTTATACACTTGCAAGTATTCATAATTTATATTACTATACTCATCTGGTAAAGGGTGCAAGAAGCGCCATATTGGATGATAGATTTTTGCAGTTTAAAAAAGAATTTTATGAAGAGAGGGAAAATGGATAAGTTAGTAGAGATTTTCAAAGAACATTTTGGGGAAAGGCTTGTAAGTATAGGTCTGCATAACATAGGCGTTACCTCTTTTTTAAACAAAAACGGTATTTTTATAGTGCTTGATAAGGTTGAGCCTGAGGATTTGCTAAATATAAAAAGTGTCTATTCCAAGCATAAAAAACAATATTCGACGCCGATAGTTGTTAATAAAAATTTCTTTAAGGATTCTGTTGATGTGTTTTGCATAGAGATGCTTGAATTAAAGGAAAATGCCGAAATTCTATATGGAGAGGATGTTTTTAAAGATTTAGAGGTAAAGGATGAGCATTTAAGGAGGCAGATTGAGTATGAGTTGAGAAGCAAACTTTTATCACTAAAGGGTGCTTTTGTTGATTTGCCACTTGATAAAAAAGTTATTGATAATATGACATACAGGTCTATGTACAATTTTTTACTTATTTTGAGAAACCTTTTAAGATTAAAGGGTAAACTTATTAATGACGAGAGGTTGGTAGAGGTTTTCGAGGAGACCTTCAATGTTAAACTCAGTGCGTTTAAGGCGTTGAGAGATGCTGAAAAATTGGGTTTTGACAAACTTCTTGAGCTTTTTAAACAATATTTAAAAGAGGTAGAACATCTTGTTGAAATATCAGATAAAATACTTTCTTAGTCTTTTTTTAATACTTTTTGCATTTTCATCTTTTGCCTACGATATGCCTAAGCCCGTAGGCTTTGTGAATGATTTTGCACATATTATGAACGATAAGACAATAAAGGAGTTGACGGCTTTATCCTCAGAGTTAGAGCAAAAAACGGGTGTTGAGCTTGTTGTTGTAACGGTGAATTCTGTTGGTAAAAACGATATATTTGACTACTCTGTAGAAATGTTTCAGAAGTGGGGTATAGGTAAAAAAGGAAAGGATAACGGAATACTTTTTCTTATTTCCAAAAATGACAGAAAGTTAAGAATAGACACAGGCTATGGCGTTGAAGGAATATTGCCTGACGGACTTTTAGGAAGAATAAGGGATAAATATATAATTCCCTATTTTAAAAAAGGCGATTATGACAGCGGAATTTTAAACGGCTCCATTGCAATTGCGACTACCGTTGCAAAAAGCAAAGGAGTAACACTTAATGGAAAATTTCAAGCAAGAAGAGCCAAAAGAAAGGCATTTAGCCTGATGGACTTAATTCTTGTGATTGCGGTTTTAATCTTTTTTGTTCCCTATATTTTTCCAATTATATTTGGAGCTATGTTTGGTTCCTACAGAAGTGATTGGGATAATAGTCTTGGAGGCGGTTTTGGAGATGGATTCGGAGGCGGTTTTGGAGGTTTTGGCGGAGGCTCAACCGGTGGCGGCGGAGTCGGAGGAAGTTGGTAATATAAAATTTTTAGGAGGATTTAAAATATGAAAGGTTTGCTTGGCGTTATATCCGTTATATTGTTGATTGTTATAGGGGTTGGTATATTTTATTACTCTTCCTACAATCAACTGATAAAAATAAACGAAGATGTTAAATCTGCTTGGAGTGATGTAGATGTTCAGCTTAAAAGAAGGGCTGATTTGATACCTAATCTCGTAAACAGCGTAAAGGGGTATGATGCACACGAAAAAGAGGTGTTTGAACATATAGCCGATGCAAGGTCAAAATTGATTGCGGCAAAGAATCCAAAAGACGAATTGAAAGCAAACTCTGCATTGGAGAGCGGCATATCAAGACTTCTTGTTATTGTGGAAAGGTATCCGGAATTAAAGGCAAATGAAGAATTTACAAGATTAATGGATAACCTTGAAGGAACCGAGAATAGAATATCTGTTGCAAGAAAGAGATACAACGATGTTGTTAAAATCTATAACTCAACCATACTCTCTTTCCCTAAAAATATTATAGCCTCAAGGATGAATTTAAAGCCTGCACCCTACTTTAAGATTACCGCACCACAGGATAAAATTCCTCCAAAGGTGGAATTCGGCAACGGCACATCTTTAATTCTTAAAGGTAGTTTATGCGCAAGCTGATAATAATATTTTCGGTTTTTTTTGTATTTTGTGCGCATAGTTCATTTGCTTCCTATAAAGGTTTTAAACTCAAAAACGGTTTAAAAGTTTATATTGAGGAAAACCATACTCTCCCTATCGTTAATGTCACAATTTTGTATAAGGTGGGATGCATTGATGAATACAACTCCATAACCGGCATTTCTCATATGCTTGAACATATGAATTTCAGAGGTTCAAAGCATTTTAAAGACGGATTTATAGATAAATTATCAACAGAATTCGGGGGTATTGACAATGCCCAAACCGCTTTTGATTACACTGTATATTTTACAACAATAAATAAAAAAGCCTTAAAAGAAGTACTATCCTTTTATGCAGACAATATGAACAATCTGCTTCTTTTAAAAAAGCGTTTTTTAAAAGAGAGAAGTGTAGTCTATCAGGAGCGTTTGTGGAGAATAGATAACTCTGCTGACGGATTTTTGTATTATATGCTTCACAATTTGGCATACCTTGCTTCGCCTTACAGATGGACACCTATTGGGTATTCTTACGATATCCGTCACTACAGCATTAAGGATTTAAGAAAATACTACAAAAAATATTATGCTCCTAATAATGCAGTGTTGGTTATATCCGGAGATATTAATACAAAGGATGCATTTATCCTTGCAAAATCAAGTTTCTCTGATAAAAAACCCATAAACATAACAAGAAATATCACAAAAGAACCTAATCAGACAGGAAGAAAAGTTGCATATATCAAAAAGCCTTCCTCTTTTAAGAAAATAGCAATAGGATTTAAAATACCTTTAGCAAAAAACAGGGATTCATACGCTTTGGATTTAATATCGTATATGCTGTTTTACGGTAAAACCGCTTTAATGGATAAAAATCTCGTTAAAGATAAAAATATATTTGCATTTATAAGCGGTGGAAATGAGGGAAGAATGTATGATAAGGGTTTATTTGAAATTTTTGGAGACATAAAAAATTCAATCTCATTTGACGAAGCGAGAAAATACATAATCGCAGAACTCAACAATATCAAAAAAGGGAAATTCAGCGACGAAATATTTAAAACAGCAAAGGCAAAGGCTTTGAGTGACTATTTTTTTTCTAAAGAAAATTTAAGCTCAAATAACAAAAATATAGCCCTGTATGCTGCATTTAATATGCTTGACTATTATGAAAATTACCCGAAAAACATTAAAACGGTTACAAAAAAAGAGGTTGAAGCTGTAGCAAATGAATATTTTAAAGAAAGTAGAGAGAGCGACTGTTTTTTAATTCCGTCAGAAGGCAAGGTTGTAAACGGTAATTTTAAGGGCGTATTAAGATGAAAAAATTTATAATTTTATTTGTTGTTTTATGTTTTTCCCATTCTGCTTTCGCCGCAGATTATACGCAGGGAGAGCTTAGCAATAATTTGCATTATATCATTTATAAGACGGCACAACTTCCCATTGTAAGCGTAAACATTAAAATTAAAGCTGGTAGCTATTTTGATAGAATCGGTAAATTCGGAGAATCCTATATCACGGCAAAAGCCTTATCCGAATGCTCAACAAAGCATTTAAGTTCAGATGCTCTAAAGCAAAAAATAGATGCTCTTGGTATTGAAATTTCAACATCTTCAAATAAAGAATTTATCAATATTAATGCAAAATCTCTATCTTGCAATGCTGAGAAAATGTTTTATATCATTTCGGAAATGTTACATTCAAAATTTGATGAGAAGAATTTAAATTTTGTAAAAAGGGATGCTATAAACCTTATTAAATCTCTTCAAAACGATAAAGATTACCTTGCACTGCACTCATCGTTTACAAATCTCATAAGTCAGCCTGAATATTACCATACAAGTGTGGGATTGATTAAAGACATAAAAAAGATTTCAAAACGAGATATTGAATCTTTCTACAATCGGTATTTTAATGCCGAGAATATGGTAGTTTCGGTATCTGGCAACGGTTTTAAGGAGAAAGATATAAAACATCTTTTAAGTAGATACTTCTCGTTTATTAAAAAAGGCAAGGTGTATAATTTTAAAAAGCTTGAATTTAAAAAAGGTAAATTTTTTGAAGATAGGGTTAAAAAAGTTCAGCAAAGTTACATATACATAAGCTATCCGTCTTTCGGAGTAAACGATAAAAGACACTATGCAGCCGATGTTTTGGCTTTTATACTGGGAGGGAACTTAAATTCGGTTTTATCCAAAAATGTAAGAACGAAACACGGATATGCATATTCCGTTTTTTCTTTTAACTACAAACTAAGCAGAGGAGGCTTGTTTGTGGTAGGGTTGCAGACACAAAACAAGTTCACCGTAGATGCAATAAAAGAGGTTTTCTTCGACATAAAAAATATTAAAAAGTATTTAACAAAGGATAGAATTAAAGGCGCAAAAACATATTTAATAGGCTCAAAAACAATAAGCCTACAAAGTTCCTTGAATATAGCCAACTCTTTTTCTTCAATTTATATGATGAATATAAACTCAATTCCTTGGAAATATTATAAAAGAGAGATTGAAAATGTCAGCAGAAAAGATGTTCTTTTGGTCGCAGATAAAATTTTTAAAAGCGGTATCTCAATAGGTGTGGTATCTGATAAAAATTACAAACTTAGGCTTAAGGATATTTTGGAAAAATAGCTTTTTATGAATATCGATTTGTATATTGACAGGTTTATTATATTTCTCAAAATAAATAAGGGTTTGTCTCCCAATACAATTTCAGGTTATGCAAGGGATTTGAGGGATTTTAATGTTTTTTTTAAAGATAAAAATTTAAACAGAATCAACCTGTTTGATTTTATAAACGGCAATATTATGGGACATTATAAGCCGTCAACTATAAACAGAAAGCTTTCAAGCATAAGGGCTTTTATTAAATTTATAAACCGTTACGAAAAAACAGACATATCATCTAAGGATATTCAAAATGTCAAAAGCAGAAGAAAATTACCCTCATACCACTCTTTTGAGAGTCTTAAACCGTTATTTTCTAACGATCGCGACGGTCTTATACTACTGTTGCTATATGCTGCGGGTTTAAGGGTAAGTGAACTCATAAATTTGCACATATCGAATATCTTTTTTGACCTTGGTTTTTTAAGGGTAAAGGGTAAAGGCTCTAAAGAGAGGGTTGTTCCTGTAGATAGAAATACCATAAAACTATTGGAAAATTATATAGAGAACGAACGAAATAGATATGTCAAAAGTTCCAAGCCGAATGATTATGTTTTTTTATCAAGAAGAGGAACAAAGCTAAGCAGACAGTATATTTGGGTTATTGTAAAAAGGAAGGCTTTGTCGATAGGATTAGAGCTCTCTCCGCACTCCATAAGACACCTTTTTGCTACGCATTTAATTGAAAACGGTGCGTCTTTAAGGGCAGTTCAAAAAATGTTAGGACATGAGAGTATTTTGACTACGCAGGTCTATACGGATATTTCTGATAAAACGCTTGAAAATGTATTTCATAGTCTGGAGATATTAAAATGACGGTTTCTTCTGTTATCGTTGCAGCGGGGCAGGGTAAAAGATTCGGTGGTAAAAAGCAGTTTGAAAAGATTAATGACAAAATTGTTTTGGATTACAGTGTAGAAGTATTAAGAGAATTTAGTAGTGAAATTATTATTGTTACGGATAAAAATGACAACGACTTCATTAGAAAAAGATACAATGATGTTAGAATTGCATTTGGTGGCAAAGAAAGAATGGACTCGGTTTTTAACGGATTGTCTAAGATAAGAGAATGTGACATAGTTGTAATTCACGATGCTGCAAGACCATGTATTGAGGCGAGGTATGTAAAAGAATTAATAGACTCTGCAAAATTATTCAAAGCTGCAATTTTGGCATATCCTGCAAC